>Ga0163111_10000368_pt1 | contig 27141 bp, 53 predicted proteins | sample CRUFie1St18metaG_FD_109645 | JGI IMG/M metagenome (GOLD analysis project Ga0163111, IMG submission 109645) | Marine microbial communities from the Costa Rica Dome - CRUD Field 142mm St18 metaG | ecosystem: Environmental > Aquatic > Marine > Oceanic > Photic zone | place: Costa Rica: the Eastern... | reverse complement strand
TCTTTAATTTTCATAACTATGAGGCCTCCTTCGCCGATTTATTAGTTAATGTTAAGTATATAATACACTCAAACAGTCAATCTGTCAACCGAAAATCCAAAGATATTTCTGAAATTATTGTGAGAATTCACGCTGGAGGAGGCGCTATATCTAGTGATAGCGTACGGTGATAGGACTATATGTAGTAGGGGCCAGTCAGATTAATAGGCCCCGATTGATAAGATGTTGCAAGAATACAACAGTCCCCCTGTGCTCCTATCCAGCATGATCGGTATGCTTGGCCGCCCCTAGTAGTCCATCCTAAGATGTTCGTCCCGCTAGGGCCCATCTGGCACACAGAGAGTTAGGCGGGTGTCTATAGTTGTCAGAACACTTTTAGAGTCCTCCTCTTGCCATTAAATATGCTATATAATAGCACAGGATACACCAGATGTCAACCAGAAAAGTCAAATGTTATGCCCCTTTCTACAACGTGTATCTCAGGGCCTCCTCTAGGGAGAGCCGTGTGTGCTGTACGGCCAATGGTCACCACCCGATAAAATCAAACGAAATGTCAGAAATATTCAACAACGACCTGGCACAGGAAGTGAGAGAGTATATGCTGAGGGACCAATATCACCCCACCTGTCACGAGTGTAAGAAGCGTGAGGACCTGGGCCTAGGCAATGATCGCGATATGTATGATCAATGGTATAGTAATTCAAGCGTTAGCCTGCCCGAGCCAGCGTTAGATATGCCAGAACCCTACTGGGCGGACATAAGGCCCTCAAACCTATGTAACCTAAAGTGTCGTATGTGCTTTCCCGATAACTCAACAGAAGTTGCCAGGGAATACAGTGACCTAGGATGGAGTGTGGACAGCGTATTAAAACAGCGTAAGCACCACGAATTACCCACGCTACCTCGTGTAACCAATCTGAAATTACTAGGGGGAGAACCCACACTACAGACTGAAATAGAAACACAATTAAAACAATTAGTTAAGCAGGAACATTCATACCTAAATATAACAACAAATGCCAGTAATGTCACACAGTTTAAACAATGGGAAACGCTGTTTAAACAGATAGCACAGGTTAATTTCAATATAAGTGTGGACGGTACAGAAGAATATTACGAATATATAAGGACACCAGCACGTTGGGATAGGTTCGAAAACGCTGTTAATTATTTAAATAATAATCAATTAGCGAAATACAACACAGTAATAGGTTTCAATTTCTGTTTACAAGCGTGGAACTTTCAAGACTATTTCAGAACTATACAGTGGATAGAACAGTACGAACCACAGGCGATAACAGTTAATACAGTGGATCAACCATGGCTTAGCATAGCGATCCTGCCCGATAGATACCGTAGACAATGGTTGAATGGTATTAGCATACAAGAAAAAAACATTTTGGAGAGACGGGGAGAGTTGAAAAAATGGTTGGACCACACACCATTTGACCCACAGCAAGTGCCACAGTTCTTGGCTATTACACGTCAATTAGACTCACACAGAGGCACAGACTTCTCTAAATTAAATCCTTTATTATGGGATTCACTAGCAGACTACACACAGTAATTGATTTAATTAATCTAATAAGCGTGAGCAGAGCGATACGCTAGTCTTTAGACTATGCTATTATTGTGTACAGTGTACTACATATAGTATCTCCGCCTCTTGGTAATGCTTGGATTTAGGTTGACTTCACAGTGCTTATAGTGTATATTATACGACATAACGAAAGGAATTCAAATGTCAGTTCAATACGAAAAAGTACCAGTAAAGTGTACAGACAATGGGATAGTCAATGAAGCGGAAGTGGAATACTTCAAACCCAGAGATACACTTACTGTATGGTTAGCCAATCAAAAACTCACGTTCAAGCCGGGAGGATTGTCAGGCAACACATGGGTAGCCACAGCATACGGCCTAGAGTTTACCACAGTAACACCCAAGGAAATATAAGGTGTAAAAAATTTTTACGCTCCGCTTCTATAGTTCGCCGCCACGCCCTCTTATAATATGTGTAGTTTATAGGCGATTATGTACAGAGCAAAAAAATTTTTTAACTCCGTTTTTAGGGGTCTCCTGGGCCACCTAAATTAAATACAGTTATAAAGGAATTCATAAATGAGAGAGTTTTGTGTAGTACCTCATGGAGCAGGTAAGAACTTTCTAGGTGCTCTACAGAGTTACGTTGTAGGTGAACTAGATCGTCGACAGATAGAAGCACGGATACAGGAAAACAATCTGTTTGACAGTTGGAGTCAGCCTGTACACTTCGTAGAACAGTTCCTGCCCCGTACCAACTGGAATAAACAGTTGCTGGAGTGCCAGGATATCACAGAAAAACTACTATATAAACGTATAGAACCCAAGACAGCAGAACAGCAGATCCGTAACAATGTAAACAGTTGCCACGAGGGATCATTCTGCTTTGGCTACACTATTCCACACGTTAATAGGTATTCATTTATGATGTTCACGGACGATCCCATACAGCGAATATGGTTGGATGATCTAGCCATGCTGAAGAAAGAAGGAGCAGAAGCAGACCCTATTAGACAGGATCTAGCAAGGCGCCTGTTTAAATGGGAAATAGAAAACATACCCAATTACAGAAGTGAATGGGCGATAGACTATACTAGCCTATTTTTGGTAAAAGATAGAGCAGTTATTTCAGAATTTATAGACAGAACAGTTACAAGCAGACGTGTTAAAACACTGGTTACGACACGAGATCTACAGGAATTGATTGAATTATACAGTGCTAAAAACAACGAATTATTAGAAAGATATGATTAAATAAGTGTGATGAGTAAAACATTCTGTCCAATTCCATGGATATTCCAAGCAGTTAGAAACAACGGCGACATCCGTGTTTGCTGTCAAGCCAACGTCACACCCAATCAAGGCGTTGTAAGGCATCCTGATGGGTCCAGTTACAATGCTGGTAGAGATTCATTTAATGAGGCTAAAAATGCTGATTTAATGAAGTCAATTAGAAAGAATATGCTTGACGGAGTATGGTCAGAAGAATGTGGAAGATGTCAACAGGAAGAACAAGCCGGCCTCGAAAGCCGTAGGATGTATGAATTACGAGCATGGGACTACACCCTTGCTGATGCCAAAAAAGACACCCAACCTGATGGCACCATAACTGTTCGTAGCAGTTACTTTGATTTGAGATTTGGCAATCTGTGTAATTTAGCCTGTAGAATGTGTGGTCCAACAGACTCACACACATGGTACGAACAATGGGCAGAATATCACGGCTCAACCAAATACAAAGACACACACGGTGAAGTAGAACTTAAACGTAATGAAAAAGGTAGGCTGTACACAACAGACTACGATTGGCATAATTCAGAAACTTTTTGGGATCAAATTGAAAAGAATATTCCATACATTCAGCACGTTTATATGGCAGGTGGTGAACCTATGATGATTGAACGACACTATGAATTCCTTAAAAAGTGTATAGGTTCTGGTCATGCTGGTAATATCACAATAGAATATAATACTAACATGACTAGCCTGCCACCCCGAGTGTTGGAAATGTGGAGAGAATTCAAACAAATAAGAGTAGGCTGTTCAATAGATGGCATGGGAGAAGTATTAGAATATCAACGCTGGCCTGTTAAATGGAAATCAGCAATTAATAATTTAAATAAAATAGATCAATTACCTAATAATATAGTTGCTTGGGTTGCCTACACTGTAACAGCATATAATATATTTCATTTACCTGAATTCATGCTGTGGAAATTAAAAGAATCTAATTGGAAAAAGATTAATTCATCGCCACAAAAACCAATTATTACACATCACGTGGCACATGGTCCTAAAAGAGCAAATATTAGATTATTAACTCCTGAATTAAAATTAAAAGTACACAATCATTATGATTATTATAAATTTAAAGTTGCTACAGATCCAAATATAAATGAAAAAATAAAAAATAAATTCAATAAAATTCTAGACAGTGTAGAAAAATATATGATGGCAGATGATTATTCAGATAAATTAGAAGAATTTATCAAGTTTACAACATATTTGGACAAAGCAAGAAAGCAGAATATACTAGATGTCGTACCACAGTATGAAGAATTATTTAGAACCACAGGAACCTAGTGAATACGAAGAAGATTTACTAATGGACGAACACTATCCTGAAGATGGACTACAATTATTGGCTGAATGGGATAGTGCTGATGGACCTGAATGGTCAATACCAAGAGAATGGGTCATGAGGAATCAATATGATTGCTAAACTGTACACATACGGAGATCAACTGATAGCATCACCAGGTGCTCATGATGGGTTCAACGTACAAAAAGGTGAACACTGGTGGGAACTTCTAGCAGAACGTTGGGATATGGAACCTGTTTATGTAGGCAATGTATTAGACAACATAGGTATATCTCCTGTGTATTATTTGAGCCAAGTAAGTGAAATATTAAACAAAATGGAACCACAGGATAGGTTTGTTAGTTTTGCTCCTAGTTGTGATCGTAGTTTAAGTTGGAATTCAAAAGGTCCTCAACATAAAGTTTCAATTGATACTGGCATACACAACGAAGAAGACTTTAGAGTATGGCAGAACAAGTTTGTTTTTGATATATTATGTAAAATAACACACAAAAAGAATGTAAAGATTTTTTATGAAAATTCAAGAGAAATAAAAAGAGGAACTAAAGAAGTAAAAGTTGTTAGAATTGACAAAAATTATCCTGGATTTAATTGGATGTGGAATTGGCTTGTACAAGAATCAAAGTTGACTACCCATGCTCCTGATTTTTTTAGAATTTATGCTCCAGAAAGGAAACTTGGTGCTGAAGGACATCACCAGGTATTTAAACTATTAAAGAAATATGTTCAATAAGTTGGAAAATATAAAAAGTTTAGAAGTAGAATTATCTACATACTGTAACGCCGCTTGTCCAGGTTGTGCTAGACACTATTGGGGTACAAGTAAAAAACTTCCTAATCTAGTTGAACAACATCTGTCAGTTGATACTGTAACAAAAGTAATTGAACAAATACCAAATGCTAAAGAAAAATTAGAACTACATCTTGTGGGTAATATAGGTGATCCATTTATGAATCCTGATATCTACTTAGGATTATTAGAGTGGAGCAGTTTAGTAGAAAGCATACACGTTGATACTAACGGGGGAATGCAGAATGAATCTTTTTGGCGTAATATAGGTAGGATAGAAAATCTACACGTTACATTTAGTATTGATGGACTAGAAGATACCAATCATATCTACAGAGTAAATGTTAATTGGGATAGACTACAGAGAAACTTTCGTACTTACATTAAAGCAGGTGGAAAAGCAGTATGGAAGTTCTTAGTGTTTGATCACAACAAGCACCAATTAGATGAGGTACACACAAGGAGTAAGAACGAAGGCTTTTGGCGTTTTAGAAGTGAAGCAAGTATGAGGATCAGTACAAAAGAAACAGACAAAAACTTTGCTACAGCAAGTTCAAATACTCTTAGACAAACACAGAATAAAATACAAGATGATATCAGTTGTAAAAGTTTAGATATCAATAGACTTTATATAAACGCTGAAAGCAGAATATGGCCTTGTTGTTATACAAGTCAACACTACCAAATGAGTCATTTTAACGTGCCAGCATTTGAGAAATTTGAATACCTTTATTATCATTATAGAGATGACTTTAACAATGCTAGTAAACACGATCTACAAACAATACTTGAACATGAAGTTTGGGATCATATGAAAAACGAATGGAAAAACAAAGAAAGTTGTGAATATAAAGTTTGCTGGACTACCTGTAAAGGTGGCAAGTGGAAACAACACAATGCCGTTAGTGTAATAGATGAAAAGGACATGAATGTTTAGAACAGTTTACAATGCTGGTGGCGAACCATTTAGTTGTAGCAATGGCGTATCAACTGAAAACAGTAACACATACAGTTATAGACTAGCACAAGGCTTTGGTGCTGACGTTGTCAGTTTAAGTAGGCCTGGCAGTTGTAATTTTGTTGTTAGTCTAATGATTGATTGGTTTGTAAACAATGTAGATGATAGAGGCCTTTATGTTATCACAACAACACAGGAAGATAGAATCAGTTGGATTGATCCGAGAGATGATTGTTTAATTGATGACTTGTCAATAGAAGATTTAAACTATGAAGACTATACAGAAAACTTATTAACTGAATTGCCATTTACCAGCAGTAATCTTTTACAAAGCGAAGCACATCATAACGTTCTAATGTTTCAACACAGAAGAGGACTTAACAAAGCATTGAGAAAGACAACGCCACCTATAATAGATTCACTTAGTGCTTATATCAAAGAAACACATAATTCAAAACTGAAACGTAGACAAGACGTAGGCAGTCTTGCTACACAGTGTATCAGATTAAATCAACTTACACCTTATTGGGTGATGCTTACTGACTGGCCAGAACTGTTGGATATGTTTCCTAACAACACAATCAACAAAGCAGTTAGCACATCAGAAGCGTCAGCAGATCACGAAAAGATACAACATAAAATAAATGATTGGGTCAAACAGCATGGATAAGATATTTGAAAATGTAACTCTTTATTTTGTAACTTTTCCTGAAGGTGGCAACAATGCTTTTATGGGTTACTTACAGAAGTACTATAAAGGAGAAGAACAAGCAATAGATATAACAGAGAATATATCTTGGTCAAGGAATTATGGTACAGGAATCAGCATTTACAACAAATGGGAACCAAAAATAGAAAGCCAAAGTTTCAATAATCCAATGGTGAATAATGAATATCTAGGAAAAGAATTGTTAAGACTTTGGGGTAAAAGGTCTAGAGTTTGGACACAGCAAAATGGTATCACTAGCAGTATCAATCAGCAGAGGAAACAATGGGTTCACTATCTTGCTGAGAAACTAAATGAAATGAACTTGGAAAAATACAAAACATTAGAAGGTGTTACATCAGCAATAATTTACACACACTATCTACCAATTGGTATTGAAGGTGTGAATAAATATTTTAGGAATGTTAAACATCTACTCGCTGTTAATCCAACAAACTTAGACACAGCATATTGGTGTGAACGTTTAAAGGATATTAAAAAGGCAAAACACAGTCCTACAGAAAGAGAACTATTAGAAAAGTCAAGATTAGTTTTAAGAAGATACAATGATGCTTTAGATTTGTATCCAGCAGAAACAAATATTGACTACAATAAATTCTTTTTTGATAGAGATGAACAGGAAATTAAGAAGTTTTTCTTAGGCACAGTGCCTGGAGAATTACAAGACAGTAAGTTAGAAACAGTTAAGAAGATGATTAAAGCAGTTACAGACAAGAACATAATGTTAGCAAAAGAAAAACACATAAGTTTCTCTGATGATTTTCAACACTTACTGGAGGCAACGACATGAGTGATTTAAAGTGGAGTGAATATGATTTTACACAAATTCCTTTCAACGATCTTGTCCGTGTGGGACAAAGGACGATGCTATATCGAGATATGTTTACTGTTAGTTGGCTTCTTGGTCGCTTCTGTAACTATCGTTGTAGTTATTGCTGGCCATACGCCAGATCAGATAAGAAAGATCACAGGCCAACAGAGCTCTGTCTTCATACAATCGATGAGATAAAACGACAAGCGAGAGAAAATGGTTTTAACAGTTTTCATTTTAGTCTTAGTGGTGGTGAGCCTACTTTTCATCCTGGATATTTAGACATGATGAAGCATCTAGCAGATGATGTAGACAATACAAATTATACAAGTGTTCATATGACTTCAAACTGTAGTAGAAATATGAAATGGTTTGAGCAGTATGTAGAACACGCCTCTAAGTTTCATAGAGCAAGTATAACAGCAAGTTATCATAGAGAACACGTTAACTCACAAGAAAAGCGTGAACAGTTTGCTGATAAACTTTGCTTTGTTCAAGAACATGATGTACAAGTTACAATTAACCAAGTTATGGTGCCTGAATGGTTTGAAGAACTGTGGGAAGAAAGTTTATACTTCCACAACAGAGGTATCAACGTAACACTAAAGCCACAGTCAGATCCAACAGCAAGTAAAGTTGTACATGGATACACAGAAGATATGTTAGCAAGGCTACACAATGGTATGCCACAAAGAGGATTTACAGAAGTAAAAAATAAACACGTCGAAAGACCTAAGCCAAACTTTATGAGAGCACCAGATCCTATATACAAAAACTTTGGTGTAGAAAACGTACCACAACACTTTCAAGTAGAATTCAAAGATGGTAAACATAAAGAATGGTATATGGATCAAGCAGAAAGATTTAATGCTTTCAACTTTAACAAATTTAATGGTTGGGAGTGTAGCAGTGGTTTCCGTAGTATTATCATACGAGAGCCTGACGGCAGTGTTAAGCGATCATATTCATGTAGTGATGCTCCACTTGGTAATATTGAAACAGGATTTAAACTGTTTTCTAAACCTATGAAATGTATTAGTGGAAGTTGTGTGAGTTCAGCAGATAGTAAAATACCTAAGAGAGCACCAGGCACTAAACTTCCTTTATTCCCAGGTGACAAAAGTTATGAAACATATTGATATACTTGTTGGCCCTATGGGAGCAGGTACTAGTTTTTTAGGATACTTACAACACATTATCACTACCAATCTAGGTGATACAAAAGCAGATAACTGTTGGGACGATTATGTTCTACAGTTTAAAAAGTTTGAACCACTTACACCTACGGCAAAAGAAATTAAAAGAACAATCAATAATATAAACAATGCCACAGAGTCAAACTATAAAAAGTTTGCTAATGCTATTGAAGATGGAGCAGAGTTATTGTTTCATTATTACCCATTTGGACTAGATAAGTTTATCACACTTAACAATAGATTCTTTTTAAGTTGTACAAAGGATAGATTCTTTTGGTGCTACAAATTAGGACTTATCAAAAACAATGATTTGCCTGTTGACTGTCGTGGCGAACAAAATGATGATCTATGGTATGAAGAATGTAATAAGGAATGGCAAAATCATGTTGAAACAAAAATAAAATGTACATTTGATTATCATGTAGAGTATGAAGATGTTTTTGTCAAACCCAATAAAGGTGTTATACAAATGCTGTTGAAAGCAACACCCAATGGAAGAGATTTCAATATAGATAAAATAGTTGACTTATTGGTTAAGTACAATAGTAGAAACAATGAGATATTAGAATATGGAACACGTTAATCAAGGTGATATAATCTACAAAGCAATTAATAGAAGTGATGTCAAACAATATCTTAGAGATATAGGTTTGAGAGAACTTGAAGGATTAACAGCAGAAGACCTTACTTGGTTAGTAAGAAACAGTGTAGAAAAAGTAAGTGCCACTGGTATAGTGATTCCTAAATCATGTCTAACTGAATTACATATTCAAGATAAAGACATATTACATTTTATACAAAACTTATCAATTGATATAGCAGTTGTTCCTTATGGCTCTGGTAGCAGTTATCTAGGTGTGCTACAGAACTGGTGGTTAGAAACAAATGGTGCTACGGTTGATTATCCAGGTGTTGACTATGCCAACGAAACAGCAAATAGAAAAGATAACTTATGGGACGACCAATATGGTGTAAGATGGAGAGGCAATCATTTAGAAGACAGTGTACAAGGAGACTTTTCTAATATGGTAGTAGATGCTGAAGAACTAGCCAAACAAGCAACACATGGATTGATTACTTGGGACAAAGTGTTCGCCAAATACAAAGAACTAGTATTATTCCTTTATAGAACAGATAGAGAAATGGAAAGAATAGAATTAGTTGTACACGATTGGCCGTTTGGTTTAGAATTCTTATGTCCAAATGTAACAAATAGGTTTTATATTGATTTGGATTTCCAAGTGTTTGCCTATACCTATTTTCTTGCTCAATATAAACACGACTCAGGTGAAGTAAGAAATCAGATAGAAAATGTAAACGACGAAGACTATTGGAATACATTTAGAACAAATAAGATAGACCTGTTGAGATATTGGAGACACTACAAGTTATTCAAAACCTATGTTCCAAAACAACACAGTTTTTCATATGATAAAATCTTCTTTGACCGTGATGTAAATGAAATACTACGCTTCTTTGAAACCACAATACCCGAATTTGATATTCCAAAAGAGCATAACTTGAATTATGCTTTGAATCTCATAGATGAATACGTTAGCCGTAATGATAAATTGATAGACGGCGAAATTATATGCCCAAAATGGGAAAATCTCCAATACCAAACATAAACCACTTGACAAAATAACAATCTGTGCTATATTAGTACTATGACATTGATTAGCAGTGTCTGTAGGTGAATACCTACACTTATAAACTTTGTAGAAAGGAAACATTTATGAGTAATCTAAGTATGTCAAAATTAGCAACAATGGTTGTAAGTTTTGGAAAAGATGGAAGACCAAACGACAGTTTTGCTTCTATATCGGAAACAGAAGAAAAAGCAAAAGAACGCTTTGAAATGATAAAGCGAAGTGTAGCAGGTGAAGGCTACAAAAATTGGGGCAGTAAAAACAGGATAGAACTTGTTGAAAATGCCAAACAAAATGGATATCCTCTTAGGGTGTATCTTGTAGCAATTACGGATGAATTTGAGGCGTAATCTCCAAATATATTGGAAAAAACCCCCGTTTTTGGGGGTTTTTTTATGGTTGACAATATCTGTATCTGTGTTATTATAATAGTATGATTAAACAAAAGGAGCAGAAAATGACACAGTTTGACAAGAGCAAATTCACCTATCACGGTGGTTATTTAATGTATCATGGCACATATGAAGGTCAGCCTACATATGATGAATACTATGGTAAGGATAAAATTCATCCTTCACGTATTGGTATGCCAGTAGAACTGTTCATTGCTAGGTTTAAGTATCAAAAGTTTCAAGGTAGTTTTAAGAACTTCCTGTGTAAAAACTTCACAGTTGAAGAATATGCTACAAGGTATAAAAATGGTGAGTCGCCATTAGATATGCTTGAGTCAAAAGGCTTTATGACTCCACAAGCAAAGAAGTTGTGTAAACAGTATGGCGTAAAGGCTACACTAGAAAACTTCAACAAATGTATTGAAGAAGAATCTAAAAAATGGATATCAAACAACAAAGAGGCGGCGTGAATTATAAAGAAATAATTTGGATTGCCATAGCAGGTTTAATTTATATGAAACTAACGGGAATAGTATAGGAGGATAAATGAGTCACCCAATCAATGATATGATATTAGAAAATGCTTTCGCTGATGGTTTAGAACTAGCAGAAGCAAAAGGTTTAAAAGGCGATGAAGCAGAAGACTTCGCCGAGAAATATGCTTATGATAAATTGGAGGAGTTGAGTATATGAGTTCAATAGTCATTAAGTTGTTAGAGTCTGACAACAGTAGGTTGTACAAGGAAGACGTAATTAAACAACAAGCAGAAAGTGATCACACAAACTTCTTCACTGGCTGTAGAATGGCTTTGGATCCTCTGTATACTTTTGGTGTTAAACAAGTACCACAAGCAGAAGCAGATGGTGTTGGATTAGACTTTGATGAGTTTACTAAATTGGCAACAAAGTTAAATGAAAGAGAACTTACAGGACATAATGCCAGAGATGCTATCATTGAAGCGATGAACAAAAGTACCGCTGATGAATGGAACTATTGGTATAGACGAATTCTTATAAAAGATTTAAAGTGTGGTGTTAGTGAAAAGACTATCAACAACGTGACTAAGAAACTAGGTAAGAAAGATTATATGATACCTGTGTTTACTTGTATGTTGGCACACGATTCTGCTAATCATGAAAAGAAGATGGTTGGTAAAAAGTTTTTAGACACAAAACTAGATGGTGTTAGAGTTGTAACAATTTACAATGCTGACAACGACACTGTTTCTATGTACAGTAGAAATGGTAAAGAGTTACATAATTTTGGACACATCGCTGAAGAGATTCTTAACACAGTAGCAAGTACTTTCAAAGAGTCAATGGTGCTTGATGGAGAAGTTGTTAGTGATACTTTCCAAGACTTGATGAAACAGGTACACAGAAAGTCAAACGTGAATGCCACAGATGCTAGGTTGGCTCTGTTTGATATGCTTACACTAAAAGAGTTTCAATCAGGTAAAAGTAAACTTGGTTGTGCTGATAGACACAAGCAATTAGTTGAACTTGGTAATAATCTAAAAGAAGATTCAAGTATGTTTGTATTAGAAAAAATACAAGTTGATTTAGATACAGACGAAGGACAAAAAACGTACACAGACCTTAACAAGAAAGCAGTTGCTGAAGGTTATGAAGGTATCATGATTAAAGACATTGATGCTCCATATGAATGTAAGAGATCACATCATATGTTGAAAGCAAAACCTTTTATAGAAGTTAGTTTGAAAGTTGTAGCAACAGAAGAAGGTACTGGCAGAAATGTTGGTAAACTTGGTGCTCTTGTTTGTCAAGGTACAGATGATGGCAAAGACATTTTAGTAAATGTTGGTAGTGGCCTAAGTGATGTACAGAGAGAAACATTTTGGGACACTAAAGATAGACTTTTAGGTATGGTAGCAGAAGTAAGAGCAGATGCTGTCACACAGAATCAAGATGGAACTTACAGTTTGAGGTTTCCAAGATTTAAAACATTTAGAGGTTTTGAAGTAGGAGAAAAGATTTAATGAATTTTGTAGGTATTGCCCTAACGTCAACGGATGAAAATTTTAAGACTGGATACACAGGTGAGATATTGATACAGCCTCCAGTACTAGTTGTCGTGGCAGGCCTACAGAATGTTGAAGAAGGAATATAATATGAATGGAAACAATAGTCAAATATTATTTGTGATACTACTGTTAATTACAGTTATCATAGTATTATTAACAAATTGTAACCAATGTCAATTTTACGGAGGTTTATGAAGACATTAACATTAATTCTACTTGTATTGATGCTTACTGGTTGTGGTACTGTTAAAGAAAAGACAGGCACTATTGGTAAGTTTATTGATGCTATTGGTAGTGGAGATATGTCTTTTATTAAAAAGATGAAAGACAAACAGACCCAAAGAGATGATGAAAAAGATTGGGCAGAAGTAAACGGTAACTAAGGAGGATATATGAAACCGAATTATATTAACATGGCTATAAATTTAGCAATTCTTGTGCTATTGATTTTTATTGCCACACAAGTGAATGACATACACAAGGAAGTCGTAAATGATTGTCCTACTTGTATGATACCGTTAGGCGGTAGCAAATGACGAAGCAAACATTTTCTTTTGATAATCCTCACAAGGATATCGGAAAGCAAAAGTTTAGAGTTAAGAAATATTACAACGTTTGGGTTGAGTACGATGTAGTTGCTGATTCAAAAGATGAGGCAGAGAATGCCACAATAGAACACGGAGGCATTGAAAGTATAGACTGGCAAGAAGGCTATCACAAAGACGAGCCTGTAGAAGTTTATGCCGCTGATTGGAACTACAACGATATGGGAGATACAAAGAAAGTTGCTGAATGTATTCCATACGAAGATTCAGACAGTATTGATTATGCTGATCCAGATTGGTCTACTAATGACTTTGAATGGCAAAAGGAGCCAGCATAATGACTCAGTATAGTTCACATGATTGGCGTAAGAATACAGATGACGCTATCGTAGTTGCTTCAAATATTGGTATTCAATTAGAAGCAAACAAGAGTAAAGTGATTTTTACAAACCCTAAAACACTTCAAAGAGAAGAAGTTGATGTGTCAAGGCTTGTAAGAGTATTTGTAAACAACATTGAGTCAAATAAAAGAAGTGTAAAGTAAAGGAGTTTATGGCTAAAAACAAACCTGTAAAATATTATCTTGCTGATGACGGAACTATGATGGACGAGCAAGATTATAAGGTATATAATAAAGTCACTAAAGTTTCTAAGAAATCTACATCACATAAAGAGTGGTTAGATGGTTATTGGAAATGGCGAAAGCAACAAGATGAAAATAGATAAGTTTACTATTTTTGCCTGTTACAAGCCAGAAGAACAAGACTTATTGAACAAGTATATAAGTCCTGATGTTGAATGTAGCAGTTTCAAAGGAGTGCCTATGAAGTTATATGGTCAGTTTATGAAAATGTTACCAAAGAAGAAAAGGCGTATTAGATTTAGGGGTAAAAGCAAAGGACATTACACAAGACCAAGAGATTTTGTCCATAAAGGTTATGCTGATACTTTCGCTATCTATTATGATTAAGGAGATATAATGTCTAAGAAGATGTCACACAAACAGAAGGCTATCAAAGTAAAACTTGATAGAAAAAAGGCTCAAAGAAGATTGTCTTCTAAAGCAAAACAAAAAAGAGATAGGCTCTTACAAAGTGGTCTTTATCAAAACTTGACAAAGGATATTGAAAATGCCAAAGAGAAAGTTTCGGGTTGACACAGGTAGATACGGAGGTGAACTCTGTATCGGTAAAGTCGACAAAGAATTTGTGGAATACTGGAGAGGTAAAGAAGAAGCAGATTTGATTGATTTTGTTACTTCTCTTGATTGGGGTGATCCACCTGAGGATCAAAACTGTCCATTACCTTGTGAAGGCTTTAATGCTTGGCACGAGTGTGATGACAAGGAGCATTTGAATAATGCTTATGCCGATGGAGATTGGCGTGTTACAGAAATTACAAATGAAGAAGATGATTGGACTTGGAACGACACAGAAAAAGAATTTAAGCCAGGCCAACATTTGTATGGTAGAGAAGCATACCATACAGATATAGATGAATGGGATTTCGAAGAAGTTGATCTAGAATTATATGATCCAGTTCTTTGTTTTCACAGTGCTGAAAAAGGTGGCTTCTCAAGTTACTTTATTGAAACAGATGGAGAGGACTTTGATCCTAAGAAACTTACGTTCAGCAGTGTAGAAACATATTTAGGTGACATACTAGAAAATGTCTGGTATGACAAGAAAGAAGTTGATGCCAACTTCGATTATAATGACACAACCGGAAAAGGATATTATGCCAGTGTAGGTTATATGAATAAAAAGTGGCATGATGATCCGGCAACGTTTGTGGCTGATTTAGATGAGTACTATCAGGAGGTAGCATAATGAGAAAATTTGTTGTTAGTTGCTGGAACCATGTTATGGATGCTGAAGTTAATCCATTAAGACATATTCCAGATTTACAGGTTAGACATATGATAATGCAGATACTGGCTTTTATGTGGTCGGCTGTCTTTGCTTTATATATTGCTGAAAGTGTAATGGCATTTGGTATAAGTGCTTTCTTACACGTTTTACTAGTAGGTGCTGTCGTGGTTACTGTAGGAACTTTTAAAGTTGCTGAACATCAACCATGGAGGTTTGGATCATATCACTCATATGGTAGAAGTAGAGGATATGTGATCTACAGGGATAAGAAAGGCAATCCCTATAAGGTGCCTTTGGATGATAAAGATCCTGGGGGAGAACATGAGTAAATTTACAAAATCAAATGCCACTGAACTAATTAAGGCGATTGAAAAAGCCTTATTAGGTATTATAGCATTACTGACACTAATTGCTACAGGGCAAGAGATATTACACATATATGACGTAGGCACAATTAAACTTGCTGACCTATTGTTGTTGTTTATCTATACAGAGGTACTTGGAATGATAGGAGTGTTCTATGCTAGTAGTAGAATACCAATTACATTGCCTCTGTTTATTGCTATGACGGCTCTAGCAAGATTAATTATTCTACAAGGTAAGGAAATGGAACCTATAACATTATTATATGAAGCAGGTGCCATTTTGATTATTGCTTTGGCGTGTTTGGTTATAAGATTTAAGCCACCGTGGACATACAAATATCAATCAGAGGATGAGTAATGGGTAATTGGGGACCACTTTTAGTAGCAATTATTCTAGCAAGTATGGTGGTGCTTGGCACGGTTTACTCACCCTATCCTGAAGCATGGTTCTTTCATGGACTAGAGTGTACAGGAGCAATAGGAGGAGGATGTTCATGAGCAAATGGATAGATCCTAAGAACCCTCATACAGTTGGTAAGAGTTTTTTAAACTTAGGTAACCATGTATTGATAGCAGGGTTCATAGGAGCATTAGTTTTTGTAATAGTAGCAAGTTATTAGGAGGTAATATGGCTGACATATATTCTATAATCGATACCAAAACTGGTAAGATTGAAAAGGCAGGTTTCGACAAGAAACAAGATGCCAAGGCTGTTAGGAATGAACTTAACAAGCCTGTAAACGAAAAGAAGAAGAAGGAAGATCCTTTTATCTTCAGGTTCGTAGTTACAAAAGGTAAAGATCACCCTCATTTTGGGTGATCAACCACTAAAAAACCCCCAAAAATAGCGACTTTTTTCTGGTATTTTCTGGTTGACAATATCCGTATCTGTGTTATTATAATAGTATAGTTAGAAAGAAGGAGCATTTATGATACATTCGCTTTTAGAGTCACAGTTTAACGAAGCAGTTAATAACCCAGAAAACATCAATGATGATGGGTCAATCAACTGGAACTTTGTTGATGCTGATTGCTTTATGGCAGTAGGTAAGTTGTTTAAAGATGCTACAGTGTTCTATGAACACTTTAATGATTTGGCTGACAAATGGGAGGCCAAACAACCCGTTGATACTCAAATCAACTTTGCTTTTAAGGAGGGCAAATAATATGGACAACACATTTAATCAAGCGATTGAGAAGTTGAAAGTAGCAATCAAACAAGACTACATCAACTGGACAACACAAGGTGGTAAAAAAGAACTGACAGGTTACTTTAAAGAATCTGTTGAAAAGTTCGACGACAGTTTTACTGTTAAGGTTGGTAAGAAGTACACAAAGATCATTAGAGAAAATGGTGTTTGGGGTTTTATTGCTAATGAAGATTTTGTTAGCAAAGGTAAAGTTTTTAACAAAGGTGATATCCTTAAGGCGGCTGGTTGGCAGGCACCTGCTTTGAACCAAGCAAGGGGAAACATCTTTGCTGATGATTATTCGGTGGCTTGGACAGGTCCACACTACCTGAAATAATATGGGAGAATTATTTACGGCGATTGTGTATATAGGTTTGATATATGCTTTCGTCGTAGCAATTTTTATTATGTGGAACAACGAGGATAGACATGGCAAATAAAAAATACATTAAAAAATATTTGATGCCTAATTTTTTTGATCCTAAGGGTCATTGGATGTCAGGAGTTGTTTGGCCTGTAGTTGGATCTACAGGTAATAATTATTCTGTGGAACTTACAGATAAAGGGTTCGAATGTGATTGCCGAGGTTTTAGTTATCATGGATACTGTAAACACAGTAAAAAGGTTTTGAAACAAGTGGAAGGAGCAATGAACTTATGATAGAGAGTTATTTAATTTTTATGAAAGGTATGGTTGTTGCCAATTATGTAATTGGTGCCGTACAGATGATGGTACAGTAATGTCAGAAAGATTTTTTATAAGTGATACACATTTTGGTCATGATGCTGTCTATGGCTTTAAGAACAAAGATGGTTCTAGGGTTAGAGATGTAGCAGATAATTCTCATGACGGAGATGCTATCATGGTTCAAAGGTGGAACTCTGTTGTTCAACCTCACGATAAAGTATATCATTTAGGTGATGTGGCCTTTCCAAGACGTAAACTTGCTCTGTTAGATGAATTGAATGGTAAAAAGATTCTTATCAAAGGTAATCATGATATATTTGATCTAAAAGATTATACAAAGTACTTCATTGATATCAGAGGTGCTCATGAACTTTATAAAATGATGATGACACATATTCCTATCCACCCTGAGCAGTTGGGAAGGTTTGATGCCAATATACATGGACACATACACGATAGGAAGATAGATGACAAAAGGTATGTCAATGTTAGTGTAGAGCAAATTAATTATACACCAATTTCATTAGACGAAGTATTATATAGGAGGGAAAATGGTTAGAAATGTAATAATGGTAGTAATGGCTGTATTGTTGACCCTAGCATGGGCAGGTATGGTTATGGCTAAGGAATATCCGTGGCCAACAGGCAAAAAGTTTGCCTACGATTGTGTTAAGAATGGAGGTTGTGATTTAGATATTACAAGCCTAACAGAACAACCATATTTGTTTATTGGTAAGAGTCATTTCCAATCCAACAACAATGTTGTCAACATAGCAGACGATGGACCTAAGATTAGTCCTAATGATATGATTGGTGTATGGGGTGATCTAACTAATGATCAATTTAAATTTGAACCACATTGTGGACCACGTGAATGTACAAACTTTGAATGGACAGAGAAACTTGATACCATGCTTAGGTCACACGGCACAGATGATGGTAGAGAAATTTTCCTTAACAAAGAATTTAAAAAGCAAATGCTTGATGCCAGTTACTCTAAATTTTTTAGACACTCGGTTCCTATTTCTTATTATCTACAGAAGGGTAACCTAGATAAACTTAAGAATGGTATGCTAGAAGGCGCCAAAGGTGATTGGATTAAGATATTAGAAGCAGACAAGTATCTGTATAAAAGCAGTAATGCCAAAGACTTTCAACTATATGGTAATGCTTTGAATTGGTTTTACCCAACTATTATTCCTTTAATTGAATCACATATTGTTCTACAAAGAAACAATGCTTACACAAAAGAAGAATATGAATTAGTTCATAATTGGTTAGAAAAAAGAGTGTGGGCTCTTGAACAAGGTCCTATGGATGGTTTACTTTCAAGTAGATGGAAATGGAGACCATTCTTTGAATCAGGTAACCATGAAACAATTTACAAAAAGGTCGCTTACTTACTGTGGGGAATTGCTGATCAAAACGAAGATTATTTCACAGCAGGTTTAAATGGTTTCAAAGATTTCCATAATACTATTAGAAAGAATGGAAGTCTAAGAGGTGAACACAAAAGCGGTAGTGGTGAGAACTACGGTATAAACAGTGGTAATAAAGTAGCACAGGGTTTGATAGTGATGTCTGTAGTATTACATAATCAAGGATATGATATACAAAAAGACTTTCCAGGCATTGAAAGACTTGTGAAATACTCTGCCAAACTATACGACAAACCTAAGATTGGTGGAGGTAACAACAATATAAGGTTTATGACTAACGACCCAAATAGATACAACACTGTAGGTTGGATGTACTTGTATGACACTGTATTTGATACAGATCATGCTAAAGAAGTACCATATGAAGCCAGAGGTATGTGGATGTTTGGTATTGCTGATGCTGGAGCATTAAATTCAAATTAATGGTTGACAATACACATAAAGATGTTATATTGTTAACTTAACTAAACGAGGAAGAACGATATGTTTATTACGACAGTAGATTATGAGAAGACAACAAATTTCGGTACTCATGTTGAGACTACCGAGGCTTGGGAAGGTTCAACAGAAAAACAGAGTGTTGACCTTGCTATGAAGAAGGCTTTGGAGATTATGAAGCCAGAGCAAATTTTAACTGTAACGACCAAAGAGGTATAGAAAAATGGTAACTGATCCAAAAATAGCAAATGACTTATATGATGCCGCCACTGAGGCAGTATTTGGACTTCAGTTGAGTAAGGATAAAGCGATTCGTTTTATTCTTCGTAACGTAAAAAATTCGAATGTCAAGCAGGCTCGGAAGGCTCTTGAGTATGCTTGTACTTCTTATAAAAACGAAGAACCTTTGTATGAAAAAACTTGACAAAGGTGATAATAAGGCTATATAATAAATATAGTATTGGCTAAGACAGTTGATGTTCGCTAATGTTTTGTGGGCTGAACAGATCGTAAAAGCGATAAGGCTGGCAGGAACTGTCGACGGTAAGGCGGAGAAGTGCTGAGGTGCTTATATAAGGGGGCCGTTATCGTACACTAAAGAAAGGAAATATGGCAAAGCAAGTCGGAGTATCAAACATCGAACACGTTAAGAAGAAGACGACAATCGGCAGAAACCATAGTAGAATAAACTTTAGTTCAATGAACAAAAACAAAAGACGTAGTTATAAAAAATATAGAGGACAAGGACGTTGATTACAGAATTTACAGATAGTATGTTAGGTATATGGAGAGCAAACAAAGGCTCTTTAGCGAGAACTGTAATTTACACATTAGGTCACTTTGTTATTGCTATAACTTGTTTAATGTTGATAGCAGATGTGAGTTTACGAGAAGCGATGACAGATGCTATCGTTGAACCAATTGCCAATTCAATTTGGTATTTTCTACTAGATAAATGGTGGACACGAAATGTCAAAAAAAGAAAATAAGAAGACTATCTCAGAACGTGTAAAACTTTGGATAGCAAACAAGGCACTCAGGGTAGCCGAATCAATGTTAGCCAAAGAACGACCCGCTCATATTGATCCAGATAAACCAAAACAACCAAAACAACCAAAAGAAATTAGAACACCTAATCCTGTTAACTCTCAACTAAACGTTCGTACATCAATAGACCATGACTTTTCAGAACGTGGCGAGTTGAAGGGCGAACTTGACATGAAAGAGTTTTACCAAGATATGACAGCGATGGTGGCTTTCCATTTAGAAAAGAAAAGTGCTTTGACAGTAGCAGGTCCATTGATGGCCCATGCTCTAAGGATTTATAAAAGTGTATTGCCAGATGAAGAGTATGATGATATACTTTGGCACGTTTATGAAAGCAGAGGAATGATAGAACCTTTGACTTTACCACAAGAAGAAGAAAAAAAGAAGAGTACAATACATTGAGTCGAACAGCAATTTTCATCAATCAGCCATACAACATACAAGATTCAAAAGGACTGGCTCTAAAATTATATCAACACACAGTTGACAATGCTAAAAAGATGTATCCAAACTGTGATGTTTATTCTGATCCAGCAGAGGATTACAGACAACATCTTGTTTGGAAAAACATTTACAAACACAAAAACGATTATGATACAGCCATTGTAATTAGCAGTGGTAATATATTTTTAGAACAAGAACAAACATTAAAACTAGTAATGGAGCAAACATCACATAAGTTTTGGTGGGCCATTGGACACGTTTTAGATAGAACATTCCAAGGTTGGTATTTACGTTTGTTTAATTCTTGTTACTTTATAAACCTAGTAGAACTTAGAAACCATTTAGCCATAGTTGATGATCAAGTTTTTCCAGGCTACAGGCCATCGGGTCTAGATCATTTACCTTTGAATGGGTTCTTTAGAAGTGAGGGTAATCATCATGACAATTACACTCCGTGGTGGGTAAAGAATAATCCAGATGCTGAACCTATTACAGACTTAAAGCAACACGGCGGGAGCCTGCTTATCAATGAGGGTTTCAAATATGATGTACAATTTGAAAGTTTCAATCAAGCAGTGAGAGATTCAAAAGAATATCTTTATATGGAATATGATCACTTTGAAGACCAAACTTGGAGAGATTTGGAGCAGTATTTCCAAAACGGCACAGTTCCAAATGACGAAGATGCTCCAAATTATTGGTGGTATCAAAGAGCCAAAAATATCCAAAAATAGTGGTTGACATATCTAGTAGATATGTTAATATAGTATATGACGTTGAAACAATTTGGAGGTTTAAATGATTGATGTAGTTCAAGATATTGAAGTGCTTGAAAATGCTTTAATCTGTTTTGAAGAAGGTGCTAGTGATGAAAAGCGAATGGCTATTAGTTCGCTTGAAAACTTGCTACAACGTAAGAAGAATGTTCTTCGTGAGTTTGAAAGTCAAGCACCAGGTTATCAATTTGAAATGGAGTTTATGTATGAGTCCGTATAGAAATTCAATTGGTACACCTTCCACATTGGATAGGTTGCTGAACTTAAAAGTTTGGCGTGAGTTTAACAAGGATAACGAATGGGTACAGACATGGTCTGCTATTTGGATCCGTCAACTTGAGCGAGATTTGTCTTTACAAAAAGCAGGTCTCAAATAGAAAGGTAGGGAAATATGAAGAAACTATTAACAACAGTGGCACTAGGAACTATGATGTTCGCTGGTGTGGCTAATGCTGAGAACGTAAGAGTTAGGGGTGAAGTTATTGATCACTTCAAAACTGTTATTGACAGAGAACCATACAAGGTAGAAGTATGCCAGAAGGTAACAACTAAAACGCCTGGTAGTACTAATACAGGTGATTTACTTTCGGGTGCTATCATTGGTGGTATTCTAGGTAAAGCAATTACTAAAGATGATGGCGGAGCGGCCGCTGGAGCAGTAATTGGTACAATTATTACTAATGAAAAATCTAGAGAGAATGGTTCGACTACGACTACTCATGATCAATGTCAATGGCAGACTAGATACAAAGAGTCTCAGAGAACAACTTATTCTCACAGTACATTTACATTTGAATATCAAGGTAAAATGTACACAGTTCAATTTGTAAAATAGGGAGGAGCCTGTGTCGCTTAACGGCGTTGAATGGGCAGTGCTCCATACACTACTCAACGAGAGGAACGAACTTGAATGGGTCGATCCTCAAGAACGTTGGGATATGGAGCCTCAGGAAATCCAAACTGTTACTGAATGGATGAATCGTAGAATAGAAGAACTCCAAACAAAAAAGGATCTACCATGACAATGAGTCTGGCACGTGGTCTAACCACATTGAATACTTCTAAACGTAAGAAGAAGAAAAAGAAGTATACAGATAATCAACTATTGAAGTTGAAAGTAAACTGGAGGCAACATAACAAACATATGAAACAACTAGGTTGTCATAATAACGTTATGACCTTTGAAGAATATATTGATTATGTAAATGGCAATTACAAGTCTAAGACTAAGCCAACTGTTATTCAAACATCTTGGAAACAAGAAGGCTTCACACGCCAAACTCAATATGTTCCTAGCCATAACAGTGAATACAGTTTTGCTCCTGCTACAAAAAAAGAAGCAATGAAGTATACTGGTGAACGTAAACTTGTAGGCATCGCTACACTACACAAATCAAATATGGTTCCTGTGTTTGCTGATGATGACGACAAGAACGGATCTAAACAGGCTACAGAAATTGCCCAAATGAGGCGTAACTAAACATATGAAAAAATCAGTGAAGAGATGGATTGCCATTAGTTTGGGATTCATTACGAGTCTTGTCGTATCTTATTGTATTGGAACATTTCAACCTAACTGGATGGTGCTTGAAGAATTAAAAGCAGAGGCTTCAGCACAAATGGTAAAAGACTATAACAGTCTAGGATTAGAAAAACCAAGCATTGAGTACAGTAACAACAACGAATTTGTAACAGAAGTCAACAGATGTATTCAATGGCACAACCTAAGTTTAGAACCTAATAAACGTATACCACGTGAGATTATTATTGCTATGGCTGTACTTGAAACTGGTTATGGTACAAGCAGATTTGCTTTAGAAGGCAACAACTTATTTGGTATTAGAACATGGGATCCTGATACACCACAACTAAAAGCCAAGGGTAATCCAGACGCTGAATGGGGTGTAAAATCATATGAAACTAAATGTGATAGTGTAATGGATATGATATATACTGTAAATACTCATCATGCTTACGAAGGTTATCGTAAAGAAAGAACCAAACAAGGTCACAGTGTGAATATTGATAGACTTATAGAAGAACTCCACAAATGGAGTACAAACGAAAAGTATGTAGATCTTGTTAAATCTAAAGTAAAAGATATAACAAGGATTCTCAAGAGCAGTAATGAATCCATATGATTATGACAATATACGCCATGTCCAGGTAGAACTTACAGCAAATTGTAACGCCATGTGTCCTGCCTGCGATAGGTGGGTCGATAAGAAACAAGCAGAATTAAAAGGTTTGGAAGAAGGTGCTATCAACCCTACCATAGCACCTTTCCAAGGTAGTAAAGGCCACATGAAAATGGAGGCCTTTGCTAATCTCTTTACAAAAGATTTTACACCAAGATTAAATGTAGTAGAATACAATGGAACCTGGGGAGACTTTATGTTACACCCAGATGTAAACAATTTAACCGAATATCTTATTAAAGTTAAAGGAGAACACACAGGTTGGGAAGTAGCAACCAATGGTGGATTACACAACGAAGACTGGTGGAGACAACAAGCAGAATATCAAAAACAATTCTATAGACCACACAGTAGATTTATATTTGGTATTGACGGAATAGATGACCAAACACACCAACTTTATAGAAGAGGTGTTAACTTTGATAAACTTATTCGTAATGCCAAAGCCTTTATAGATGCTGGAGGTAGAGCGGCATGGCAGTGGTTAGAATTTAAACACAATGCTCATCAAACAGAAACAGCAAGACAGATGGCAAAAGATTTAGGATTCTCTCAGTTTCTAGCAAGGGGAAACAGAGGTAAGAAGTTGGTAGCACAAAAAGTAGTACAAAATTTACAAAATGATAATGATGTAGTTAACAGAGCAGTTATTGAAACACCAACAAGTAAAAAGCAAGAAAAAAGGTTAAAATACAAAGAAGAACAAAAAAGATCATTAGTTTACGATGTCGGCAACCAAATAATGTCTGATAATGTTCAGGAAAAGGTTTCTAAATATTCTAGCGAGAATGAGTATAGAGACAAAACTTATGTTTCGTGTAGGTGGGGGAAGATGAAAAAGATCAATGTTGAGTTCAACGGTCTAGTTCATCCTTGTTGCCACCTAAACCATTACATGAACGATTGGCGATCACAGTGGGAGTCAACTTTGTTTCATGGTAAGGAATATGAGGTATTGACAAGTAAGTATGAGGATAACTTTAACAACTTGTATCATCACACTATTGATGAAATTCTATCTCATGATTTCTACACAAAGGACCTATACGATAGTTGGAAAAACACAACCAAAGACCTAAACAATCCAAAATTGAATGCCTGTATTGATAATTGTGGAGAAGCCACATCAAGCATTCAGGTTTTTGAGGTCCAAAAATTATAAGGAGTATATAATACTATGAATTGGTTAAAAGACAGAGTAAAAGAATTATCAACTTGGAACGCTGGTGCTTTACTGGCAGTTGGTATTCTAATTTTAGTAGGCGGTGGTCTTCTTAAATGGGTTGCTTACGCGGCAATCATTTGGGGAATCGCTGGTATGATTAAAAAAGGCTAATCATGAAAAAGTTTAGAGTTACTACACGAAGCGGAAGAGAATTTGATGTTGAGTATAGCGACTCTGATAATATTATGGTGGCACTGTACGATCACTTTAGAGGAGAGCCTTGGGGCGACTGTGGAGGATCATGTATATGTGCCACCTGTCATATACAGATAGAAAAAGGGTATCCAATAACACCAAATGAAGAGGAAGAAGATCAATTGGCATACACTTTCAATAAACAAGATAACAGTAGACTTGGCTGTCAGTGTGACCTAGACGGTGTTCCTGATAACAGTCTAAAAATAAAGGTACCACACATTAATTAACATGACTCAAATTTATAATAGGTATCCGAGTAAAGACGGAACATTCGAATTTAAAACAACTAAACAAAACCCTAAAATGCTAGATGAAATCATAGCAAATCTTAGGAAGGTATACGATCCTGAGATTAGTATTAACATATTTGATCTAGGATTAATATACGAATTAGATATATTAGAAGATGATAGTGTAAAATGTAAACTAACACTTACATCTCCATTTTGCCCTGTAGCAGGAGAAATGCCTATATGGGTAAAAGAGGCCATTGAGGCCGCAGAAGGAGTAAATACAGTTACAGTAGAGATGACGTTTACTCCTACATTTACGCCTGAGTATGCCAGCGAATTGGCACAAATGGACTTAGGCTTTTTCAGTGCTCCTGAGCCTGATTACGATAATTGGAACCCGAGATGATACAAGTAACAGACAAAGCAAAAAACTACTTACTAGAAGCAACAACTAATAACAACAAGAACTATGTAAAGTTCAGTGTTAAAGGTGGTGGCTGTAGTGGATTCAAATATGAATGGGATTTCTTGGACACAAAAGAGGGTGATTTTATAGAAGTAGACCTTACAGAAGGAAAGCAACTACTAATAGAGCCAATAGCAGAAATGTATATTATGGGAAGTACCATTGATTATATAACTGAATTAGGCGGATCATACCTTACTGTAAAGAATCCTATGGCTACAGCGTCCTGTGGTTGTGGCGAATCATTTGCTGTATAAAAGTATAAATACATTATAATATTATATAGGAACGAAACATGGCCAAACAAACTATCAATATCGGAGCAAGTGCTAATGATGGTACAGGTGATAGCCTAAGATCAGCATTTGATAAAGTAAACGACAATTTTAATGAATTGTACGGTGCTGGAGCGGCAGGCACTAACGTAGACATCACAGGCAACTCTATAACAACTATAGATACTAATGGTAACTTAACACTAGCACCAAACGGTACTGGTAAGGTTGTTATTGATACAGGCAATGCTTTAACTTTAACAGATCACAATGACAATGCTCTTGTGTTTACAAATTCCAATGGTGACCTTACATCTAGTACACAATTAACTTTTAATAGTGCTACAGGTGAATTCCTAGTTCAAGATCTTTCAATACAAGGAAGCACGATTTCATCAACTGATTCTAATGAAAACATTACACTTGACCCTTCAGGTACAGGTAGTGTCGTAATAGCAAGTGATGTTTTACCTAATGCTAACGGTACAAAGAGTTTAGGTTCAGCAAGTGCTCAATGGTTAACTGTATTCACAAATACAGCAACAACCAATTCTACTAGTGCTAATCAAGTCCAACTGAACGCTCAAGGTAGTGCTCCAAGTTCACCAGTGAACGGAATGATATACTACAACAGCAGTGACCACAAATTTAAAGGTTACGCTAACGGCGTTTGGGTAGACTTACACTAATGGCATATACTAGACAAATCATAAATTTAGGAACAACAGCAGATGATGGCTCAGGCGATTATCTAAGAGATGCTCTTGCCAAAGTTAACACTAACTTTGAAAACTTATGGGATCAAGGTGCTGTTGATTCTAACATTGACCTAACAGGTAATACAATATCAACTGTCATAAGCAACTTGGATTTAACATTAGATCCAAATGGCTCAGGTAAAATTATAGTAACAGCAAACTTAGAACCTGACACAGATGGTCAACATGATATTGGTAGTTCTAGTAAAAAGTTAAACAATATTCACACAGAAAAATTTACAACACAATCAGGAGTGTTTGATGGACAGGCAAGTG
>Ga0163111_10000365_pt1 | contig 27302 bp, 60 predicted proteins | sample CRUFie1St18metaG_FD_109645 | JGI IMG/M metagenome (GOLD analysis project Ga0163111, IMG submission 109645) | Marine microbial communities from the Costa Rica Dome - CRUD Field 142mm St18 metaG | ecosystem: Environmental > Aquatic > Marine > Oceanic > Photic zone | place: Costa Rica: the Eastern... | reverse complement strand
TTTGCTGTCATAAAGTTTTCATACCACATTCCATCTGTATCTTGTGGTGTTCCTGATGTTGTCATTCGTTTAGGCGAATCGACATGTAGTATATCATTGCCACCCACAAAAAGAATTTTATCAATATTAAATCCATGTGCTTTATTTATAATTCCTGTGACTCCTTCTTTGACTCTTTGTACTGCGATTTGAGAGTCGTATTCCTCACCCGTTTCAAAAGATGTACAAAGCTTGCCAATATGAATATCTGCAGGATCAATAACCAATAAGTGTCCATTTGATTGTTTTTTTCGTTTAATTTTATAGTAAGTAGGCGAATGTTTGTCCATTGCCTTTATGATATCATCTCTCAGTTCTTCAGGTGTAACACCTTTATTTTTAACGTGAAGTGAAAAGTGTTTTCCTTTATACCAATAGTGGTTTACATCGTCTATTGGAATGCCTGTAAGCTCGCATTCTTTTTGAAGAGCTCTATGCTTAGTAATCAATGCATATTCCTCTTCATTTAACCGTGGTCTATATTTCATCTTCGGCTAGTTTTTGAGTATCTCTTAAAACCGTTTGAAGTTCTTTTATTGTTATTTTTAAAGAATTATAATCCTCATCCATCAAAGATTCATATACATCGTCAGTCAATCCGTTGATTCTAGTCATCAAATGATTGATGAAATTAATTGAATTTTGATTGTTAGGTTGGATAGTCATTTTACTGATTTCCATTAAGTTAATAATAAATTAATAAAAAACAATAAAGAAGTAAGAAAATGTTAAAAAACTTTTTGTAATGTTAAGAACTCCTCTTTTAGTTTCTTAATTTCATTAATTATTTCCATCATTCTTCCTCCTCCTCCTGACACTGTTGATATAGATTCAAAGTACATATCTTTAAAGGATGGATCTGTTTCTAACAAGTCTTCGGCACTTTTGACCGAGTAGATTATGGTGGCGTGATTCCTATCAAAGATTCTTGCTATATCTAAATAAGTTTTATTATGAAGTTTCCTAAAAATTAAATAAGCTATTCGCCTGGCATCAACATACTCTCTCTTCCTGGTTTTTTGTGTTATATCAATAAGGCCTGTTGCTTCTTCTACTGAAGACAATACGAATATTTCTTTTCTAGTTAATTTCATTTTATGTAACGGTTAAGGTTTATGTAATCTAAATATTTATCTACGTTTGTTGGGTTTATATCTACAAGCACTATTGGCTCATCATCATCTTCTCTAAAATAATCTACTATAAAAAAAACAGGATTACCACGCGCATCATTCACGTGTCCTGCTATGTTTTTAATTCTTCCATCTGTTGAGGGTAGTCCTCTCATTTCATCTATTTTTGCTGCAATAACCACTGAGGATCCATTTTTAAAGTTGTGTATTTGTGTAATAAAAAATTCATCTAATTCAAATTCCTCCTCTATATATTTCTGTTTTGATGCCATGTTCTTTTAATTCTTTAATTCTAAATTTCTGTAATGCAGACACCTTGCCTGACTTTTTTTTTATTTCTGAAAATAAAACATTTGAATTTTTAGGGATAGCAATTAAATCTGGAATTCCATTCTTGTTGGTTTTCAATAACTTAATTACATAATAACCTTCTTGTTCAAGTTCTTGAATTCGTTTAGATTGAATTTGTTGTTCTGTCATGAATATAAAATAACAAAAAATATCAATTTAACAAATCTTTTTTAAAATGTTTTAGGGTGTAGTCTTTTTTGTTTTTGACTGCCCTATATATTTTAGGTTCAATTCCTTTGTCTGTGAACACCCAGTACACTGTATTATCTGATCTAGTTTTAGTAGTCATTCTGTCTCTTGATTGCCAATAACTTGTTGCAGAGAAATCAATATTGTAGTAAACTAAACAGTCAGCATCTTTTAAAGATATACCTTCTCTACCACTTACAATTTGTAGTGCAATATTTTTATCTGTGTTACAAAACTCATCAAGTGTGTTACAAATCTGTGATCCATAAACTTCTTTTAAAGCATTGTACTCCTCTTTGAATTTATAAAACACAGCTATCTTTCTGTCGCTAAAATATTCTTTTATAAACTCAGCTTTAAATGTATCAAGAACCATTGACTTTCCATCTTCAAACTTGACAGTTCCACTATACATTTGGTGAAGCTTTTGCATAAGCTTGACATTGGTGTCAGCTAATATTACGTGCTCAGATCCTTCAATAACTAAATCTCTTTTTAGTTTGTTGCACATATCATATATTGCTGGTGGAGCTTCTACTATAAGAACTAGCTCTTTGATACTGGTTTCAAAACCTGCTTCTTTTTGAGTATATGATAACATGTAAGGTTTCATTTGCTCTAAGACAGATGTCTTGGCACGACTGTAATCGTTTATTAAAAAGCTATTTATTTTTTTCTGCTTCACAAGTACATGCTCTTTAGCAAACTTATAAAAAGTTTTGTGTTCACTAAAAGGATTGTTTGGTATAGCATAAACCTGATGATACATTTGACTAAATGATTCTGGTGTTGGTGTGCCAGATAACAACACAACATAACAATCATTCTTATCCAGCAAACTCCTCACTTGCTTGGCTCGTTTACTGGGCCTGGGGAATGCACCCATACTGTGTGCCTCATCACACACTATAGCATCCCAACCCTTTTGATTAACCTTGTGTAGGCTCTCATAATTAATAACCTCAATCTCATAGTAAGGATCTAGTTGTTCGTAGTCCCAAACGATACTCCCAATAGCTCTCTTCTTCGTGATGAACAATACCTTGTTCACACTCATCAAGTTCTGAAGAGTTCCTAAAGCAGTAAGTGTTTTCCCTGTTCTAACCTCCATTGACAAATAAACAAACCTATGCTTGTTCAATATCAATGTGGCTTTGTTAATTATCTCTGATTGGTATTCTCTAAATTGTATCATATTCGTGTCTTATTTTTTGAAGTTCAGCACACTTTTCATAGTCTTCTGTTTCTTTGAAATAATAAATCAAGTTATCTATAACGTCTCTTGTTACAGGCTTGGTTATGTCGTGAATAAAAAAACTATTTTCAGTTATTGCCAATTCAGAATAAGGCACTTTGTATACAGCTATGTCATAGGAATTAAGCATTCCTAAATGTACTTGACTATCTTCATCATACATTTCCATAGCGCTCTTTAAGGTATTTATAAACCATTGGTAAAGCTTTCATCGCTTTCTTTTGATTCTTGTAAATTACTTTACCTTCGGTTTCTTTACTATACAAAGTTACGCCTTTTTCTTTATTGTATTTTAAGTCCTTCCCCTCTGTTGATATTCCTCCTTTGCGAATTGCTATCTTACATTCTCCTGAATTATTAAGTGGTTTGATATAAACTTGAAAGTCATTTTCAATACACCATTTGAAATCAGAATATGAGTTCAGCATCTTTCTTTACTTTTGATTTGTCAGTTAAAAATATAATCCATCTACCATTGAGGTCTCTACCCTCATCTGCTTTTATTCCTGTTTTGAATAAAGCAAATGAATTCAACCAACGATAGAATTCTGTTCTTGATATGGTTCTCTTTGCTTTCGGTGCAAAGTCAGGATTGTCTTGAATAAACTCCAGGTATAAATCATTCTTATAAATCTTTTCATTATACTTGATCGCTTCATTAGCATTGTCGCTCCCAACCAATCCACACCATTCTATAAACTCGTGACAAGTATCAGCTGATAATTTTCTAACTGTAAGATTTTTAAAGTCAGCTTTGATCAGTCCATTAGTTAAATAGAACATAAGGTTTTCAACCATGTAGTTGTCAAACGCACACCACTCTTCTTCATTCCATTCAGAAAACAAAAGCTTACCAAACTCTACTAAAGGTGTAAAATCTTTGGTGTAGAATTGCTTAAACTCTAACTCCCACTTTCTTCTTTCAAATGAATTACCTCTACCCTTGATTGCATAGTTAGTTGTAATTGCAACCTTTGGTGATTTCTTAAATGGTATCTTGATTGCATCTTTGTTTTTCTTTTCTAATGTTAATCCCTCAGTGACTACACTAAACAATCTTTCAAAATCAAAATGTTTTTTTACATCATCAAAGCATAGTATCTGTGTGTCTGCTGAAACTAATTGATAAGCAAAACTTTTCTCAAAGTTAAAGGCTTTACCATCTATTACTACCAGCTTTTTCATTTGTGATAAAGCATTGATAAACAATCCTTTACCTGTACCACCCTCAGGATTATCAGATATAACCTCATCATTTAAAATGATAGCAGGGCAGTAAGAAAGATTCTTATAAGCATGTAACATAAAACCAATTGTACTACGCATAGATTTTATTGTCTGTTTGTTTTCTCCTGCAATATTAGATATGAAAGTTTTGTAATCGCAATCAAAGGACTCACACATATCAAAGTCACGATCAATGACTTGATCTTTCCATACATAACCACCTAGGTCTAAGTAATCTATAGTGGTCTTCTTGTTTTTTGTTACTTTGACTGCACAGTTTCTATAATATAGATAAGCTGTTTCTTTATCATCTTCAATGAAGTATACATCTACTGTTCCTAGTAATGACAAGAACTCTTCACGGAAAAATCTAGTCTTGTCTGCAAAGTAATTGTAGACAGACATATCATCTAAGTCCTCAAGATATCCTAATACAAAATCTTTTATCTCCTCCTCACTTGTATGATCTATTAAGTTATTTGTAACTCTAACAAAAATAAAGTTACGACTACCTTCAGGGCAAAACTTGTAGAACCCATTGTCTTCTAAGAATTGTCTAAATAAATAATGTATTATGTTTATGACTCCCTTTTCACTCTTAGTCCAAAATCTTTTTTCGCTTTCATCTTCTTCAATGGATGTAATTACTGAATCTATTACTGCGTCCTCAATTTGAGAGTCAGCTAATTGAGAACGGATTTCTTTTTTTGATACACCACGTTTGAGTTTCATCCTAACTTGATTAACTCTATCTTCATCTTCGTAATACTTTGATCCAAAGTTTTGTGTTTGAGTATAAGCTGAATTAATTGTCTGCTTGATTTCCTGCATTGTAAAGCCTTGACTTTCAAACTGCGACATAATATATTCAGCTAATGATTTGTTTACACCATAGTCATTAAAGGCAGCGGCTAGTATATACACATTGTTGTTTCTTTCTCCCTCAACCAATCCATACTTCTTTGTCCACCACTTCATTAGTATATCTACTATCTTGTTTTCATCAGTGACAGGTATAGTTGGTCTTGAAGAATACTTGTCTACAACTTTATACTCTTGCTCTTCAATCTTAGTCCATAAGTGAGAGTTAGTATTTATATGTATCAGTGGATCATAAGACTCATAACAAACACGAGAAATGTTTTTACTTGTCTTGTCAAAGTATGTTGAGTTATAATACTTATCAAGTGATAAGAAATAACTTTTATGATTGTCTACTTCCTTTGGAATTCTAACCAGGGCTTTTAATCCATTGCCACTAGGAGATACGAATACAGAATAAATATATCTGTCTTTAGATAGTCTTTCTTTTTCTGACATCATATCTTTCTTGGTCTTATAACCATCAAAGTCTAGGCATATAAAACCTGAATGTTCTATGATACTATCATCTGCTCTCTTATTAAATGTTCCTGAAAAACAAATAGCAGGTAAACTCTTTTTTAGTTCTTGCCTAACATCTTTGTTTTTCTCTGAACGAATCTGCTTGATTAGTTCTTTTGACTTACCTTCTTTTATTCTTTCCAATATAGAATCGAGGTCTCTGAAGAAAGGAGTGGAGGTGTCTTTTATGTTTCTAAAAATTGTTACTTGATTTTCTTGCATGTCGATTTTATTCTATTATATACTCTATATATATTTTATTATAATTATATTTTTATTTTACATATCTAAGGAAAATAATTGACATTTTCAACATAGATAAAAGAAAAGAAGAGAGGCCGAAGCCTCTTCTTCTTATGAGCCTGGCAGGTAATAAATTACCGTACACCCCAGGGTTCTCTAAAATGGCAGATCACCAGCTGGTTCTGCTTTCGCAGGTTCTGATGCTACTTCTTTCTTCTTTGGAACAAATGTATCTAACTCAATATAAGGCTTACCTGCCTGACTATTAAGAACGTTTAGGTTTACCCATCCATTCTTTGAGTTTGATTTTAAAAATGCAATGGCTTCATCAACCTTTACACTTATGTTTCCGATTACAAAATCGGGTGCGTTTTCTCTTCTCTTGAAGATAAAACCGTCTGCAAATACTTTGTCTTGTGACATAATTATTAGTATTAATTTGAGTGCTGAGTTGGAGCAGCACATCTGACTCCTTTTTTTAAAATTCTTCGTACTCAATGTATTGAGTTAGGTCTTCACTTGAATCCTCTGCAAAGAACTTTTTATATACTTCTATAGCCTTTAAAACTTTATCCCTACCTCTCAATATAGTTTCTTCTATTGGTGTGGCAATTTTAAGTTTAAGTGTCTTCTTATCTACTATGTAAAACATAACAGGCTTATTAAATATCTGCTGATATATGTATGCTTGACTATCGTAATTATAATCATTAGCACTCCACTTCCATTTATCTATATTGGATGAGGTTTTGATATCAATCACGTGAGTATCAGTAATTATATCAGCTTTGCCTTTCCACTTCATTCCAAACAATTCTACAACACCAGGTTGTTCATACATGTTTTGATCCATATATATATCACTATACATTGTAAAGTTAGATTGCATTGCTTGAATCCAAGTATCAATAGTTTCTATTTCTTTTTGTAAAAGAACATCATAGTTGTCCAAATTGTTTTCTACAACATACTCTTTGAAAACTTTGGTACTTCTTGTAGATGAATCCACAACAGCATACTCTCCTATTTTGGAGGGCTCGAGCATAGCAGTATGAAAATACCTACCCATAATTAAGGGTAAAGTTTTTTCATTTTTCCTGAAGTCTCTAGGGTTATTTAATAAACTATATATGTCTGAGTTGGATAAATAATTTCTACCCAACTCTCCATAATAATTCTTATCATCCTTGAGTTGCTCTATTATATTACTTGACATAGGCTCCGAGTTCTTTCTTCAGTGCAGTAGGCACTACATATTTCTGTTCAATAGCTTTCATTGTAGTTGCAAATGGTTGATTGCTTTTACTCTTTACATAATCTACTACACTATCCCATTTCTCGTGGCTCTTTTTTAATGTGTCTTTTGTCTTTGCCTTTACACTTGGCGCTGACTCACTCACATCAACAAGGTCCTCTCCTGCCCATAAAGACAATCCTAATCCATGCATACCTATAGCCTTGACTGTACTACGTTGTATAGCCTTGTTTACCATAAATGATGTGATCTTGTCTTGTGTTACGGATCTGTTTTGATTATCCATAATCGGCAGATAATCAATGTGTTCTACCCCCTTAACAGTAACACCAACCTTTACATAAGCTGTACTACCATCACTGAAATAATTAAGACCTGTGTGTGCACTTTCATACACAGTTCTATTGCTGTCAGGATATTTATCTTTTACTATAGCCCAGGCATATGCCCAAGATAAGTAATCAAATCTTCCCTTTTTTTCTACTTTACCTTTTACATTTATAGAGGTAAGTTCTTTGAATGTTGACTTTGTGTTTGCCATAATTAATTATTTAAGTTACTATATTTATTTATTAAATTTTCCCTTTTTACTTTTAAAGACTCGTAATGTTTTTTGTTATTGCGAGTATTGACTTCTCCCTGGATTTTATAATTTATTTTTTCAATTTGTTCTTTGTAAGTATTTTTTAATACTTGATGAACACCATTTCTAAATCCATGTTGTAAGAATACATCATACTCTTCTTGTGAAATTTCTTTGTAAGCGATACCTAGTTTTCTTGTGTTATAAATTTTAATATCGTCTACAACCTTAACTATTTTAATACCCTTATATATATAAGACATCTCAATAGTTGAGCTGAGGTTGATAGCTTTTCTATCACTCACTGCATCTTCCCACAAACTTTCCAAACTATGCTCTAACATATTAAGCTGTTTGTAATGAACATTCTCTGATCGCAGTCTCAATAAAGTAATCGACATCTACATCTCCAGAGTTTTCTAGCTTTTGAATTCCATACTCTACTCCTGTTCTTGCAATGTCATATCCATTTTCTGCCATTAAATCTACAATCTGTACGATTGTCATAGGCCTTTGATAACAGATACTATACAACAAAAATCTAGCAGTAGATATTTTAGCTGCTCTGTTTTTGCTGAACATCTGTTCTCTAGTTATGTTCATCTCTTGACAAACATAATCTACATACTTATTAAATATTCCTCTCTTCATCTCTTGATTTTATTTGATTAATATATACAAAGTAGTTTCTCCAAATGTCGTCCACAACACTGGGAGGGAGTGAGTTATTCTCCCTCTCTCTTTGTCTAATAAACTCTTCGCTTGATCTTCCCATAGATATAAGTTTATTTGTGTTTATAAAAATAAGTTATTTTTTAATTACTTGCAAGTTTTTTCTTAATTTTATCCATATCTTTTTTAATTTTAAGAAGTTCCTTAACTGCTTCCTCGTAATGATTACCCATATAACGTTCTAAGTCATAGTCCAAATAGAACCCTCTTTTTCTAACCACACCGTCACGATCTGTGTAAGGTTTCTGTAAAGTAGTTATATCATAATCATAATAAGACTTATCATCATATCTCTCATCATTTTCCCATCTTTCTGTACTCCATTCAGGTATATCCCATTCTCTAAAAGTAAACTGTACTCCATTTTCAAACTCACGATATTCTCCGAAACCTTGTTCTTCTTCCCACTCATATACAAAATTAGGAATGTCTTCTGTTAGCTTTGCTATAATATGATCAGCAACTGGAGCCCATGCAGTTGTAAAATGATAATGGTTTCCTTCAACCTCGCCATCATAACAACCCCACTTAGTGTTCCAATTGTCATACCTGGTACACCAAGCATACCAGTCTTCTGCTCCATATGTCTTTAGGTTTTCTTTCTTTTGCTTTATGATCCAGTCTTCCTGTTCTTTCCTAAACTTTACCCAATCTTCTCCATAAGGATTGTCGTGAGTTTTGTCGTAATACTTCTGAAGATCTAACTCTTCAGGCATAGGGTGGTAGTGTCTACACAACCCTACCTTAGCTATCTCTTTTAATTTATCGATATACTTATCTTCAACCGATATTATACTATATACGTGATTTGGCATAATTATATTTGTTTTAAGTGTTTAATTAATCTGTTTAGTCCATCTTTTATTCCTTTATGCTCTATGGATGAATGACTATCATTTACCCATTCATCATCATCTATTATATCTTGAGCAATACTCTCTATCCTTTCAATAGTTATTTTGTCATAACTATCCAATTGTTTTTTGAGAGCTTTTATTCTCTCATCTTTAAAATTATTTTCCATATTTATTTATATTACTGGTGCGCAGGGGTAATCTTTTATCGTGGTGAATAAGGCACCCCCATCGTTGCCCTCATCATCCATACTTGGATAGATCCAAAACATAGTTCCATTAGGTCTTTTAAGTAACATACATAGTGGCGACTTATACCACATTGCCTCTTTCAATTCTTCATCTGGCATGTACTCTACTTTAACAATTTTACAACCAACTAGGTTGTCTTTGGCTTTCTTTGTCCAGTGTTTTCTTACATCTTTTATCATAATTTTTAATTTTAATTGTTAATTTGTTTTATTACACTTCCTCCCCATAGTGAAGCAATGTCTCTTGCCTCTTCTATGTTTTTTGCATCAATGTAGAATATCTCATTATGTTCGATACATTGATAAGTTTTTAATTTATTCATGTTTATTTAATTTAAGTTATACCCGAAGGTAGCCGTCTTTCCGTGCTGTCAGTCTTGTTGTAATTTAACGAGCATATTATATGAAAACAATTGATGCACCTCGTTTTTGACTCACGCATTACAACGTCCTACATTAGCGACAACTAAGGATGGTTATCGTGCATCAACCAATATAATTTTTATATTTTCCCATTTGCCTCCCTTCATACTTTCGTTTACAAGGAAGTCTATTCTCTTTGTCCACCTTCTATTCATTCTATCCTCTACTGTATATATTCCGTCCATATGCTGTGCCCCCATAACCATTACACGTTTGCCGAATACAAAGCCGAGTTCTTCCAGGTCTCTTGATACTGCTATCCACCTGTGTCCTGCAGGATTGCTTGGATCTATGTGTTTGCCACTGGCTGTGATCAGGGGTGTGCTATCTGTCTGTCCCTCTACTGCGTGGTAGATCGTTGCATCTACAACTACCTCATTAGTGGGGGTATACCTTCCCCCAATGATGAGTGTGAACAGTCCTATTCCCATTACTGTTTTCATCATAATAAATGTGTTTTAATTAATAAATATATAAGTATCACTATGATACCTATAAGGCTATAAAAGGTTGCCTTTGCCTTGTCTTCGTACTTGCTCATAATTACATATATTTAGTTATACTATTTATTTGTTGGTGCTTGTCTATTGTTCCGTAACACACATCACAATAACAATCTCCATAGTCCATTATTGGCTCAGGGTTTGCACAGGTACATTCATCACTAATGTAATCATTGTAGCCATCATATCCATTGTAGTCCCATACATCTTCTGTGTATGTCTTGTGATACTCACCATTGTCGTGATTGTCATTGAAATATACATAAGGCATAAACACATTACCCTTGTTTGTGATTACCTCTATGCGTTTGCGTTGATACCAATGTGGGTGTCCCTCTAACATATCAATATCCATCATAGCATCTTTGTCTACTAAGAACAAGTCAATGTCTACATTGTGTCCATCGCCTACTCTGTTTAGTAGATATGGTATTCCCTTGATTACCATTGGATATTTGTCTACCGTTTCTCCACTACCTACATATGTTTCAGTTCTTAGATGTGCGTGATAGTTTGAATAACCTTTCTTCAACGTACCATACACACCAATCAATGTCATATCCAACACGTTGTCTTTACTATACATAATCTTGTTGCGTGTAATCCAATCTTCTTTGTTGTATATAGTAAACGATTTCTTCTTGAGGTTTGCAGTAACAAATCTTGAGTCGTTCATCTCCAGCACACTTCTCCACCTCTTGCGTGGTAAGTCGCTGAGTATCTCTGCCATATGCTGAGTGTCTGTCTTCTTCTTGTTGCCAAGCCCATGCACCGTTCCGTTCTGAAACAATATGTTGTCATCATCAATATGGAATGGGTGACAATTTGCTCGACATACTTTGCCGACTGTTGCATACCTGAAGTGTGCAATGTATGGTCGTTGTGTCTTCAACTCCATATAATCTTTGCTATCGTGATACGTTACTTTCCACGTGTCTAGCCATAATATCCCAAGTCCATCAGGATTTTTGATTGCCGAAGTCAATAAGGTTTCTGTCTTGATTAACTTCTTGTTGTTTTTAATAATAATAATACACATAACTATTCTTCTTTTCTATAATTAATAAATGGATCTGTGAGGTCTGTTACCTCTTCAGCAATAAGATATCTTCTGAAATCCCTTGCTATACTATATATCTGTTCTACTTTTTGTTCGTCACCCTTGTACATCTTCATCACAATGTGCTTGACCTTTTGTAAGTACACTTCAAATGATGTTGGTTTGTTGTATGTTAGGTGTAACATCTTGTACATCAAGTCATACCTAAGTTTCATTTGCTTTGTGTTCTTGATCGCTGAGGGTATTCTGAACTCTACTTTGTTACCCTTGACATGCACTGGCGAATACTTGTAGTTGTTTTCTTTCTTCACTGGCTTGTTGCTTTCACAATAAGTTCGCTTAAGTCGATGTCGATACAATGCATAGAGTAACGCTATCTTCTGTCGTAATTTATCTACTGTGTCGTACCCATCTTCTGCTCTCATACCTTGATGCAAATCCTCACCCCTTGGAGTCCGAACTTGTATAGTCATATGTCCACCACAACTTGTGTCTGTTGCACTACCTATGATTTTTTCTGCTTCATCTATGTACTCAAACACTTTCTTTCTATTCTCACTACGAGGAGATGATAAAGGTAGTATGTGCGTGACTGCTTCAACCCCACACGAACTATCTGTTTCATATCCAGCAAACAACTTTTGCTCACCCACTTCATCCCCCACTTCTTCAGCAACTCCATAATCAGTATTAAAGTATTTTTTCTCTACTTCAAAACCTATTGTGAATTGTGCGTGACAGTCAATGATGTGACATACATTATCCTTTGATGAATGATACTCGCATACATCTATACCTACGTTTCCATCATGAACATTTGACTCGTCCCAATAGTAACACTCTTCATTTTCACACCAATGTGCATCATCAATGTGTACGTGTTCATCAATGTCTTCACAATATGCTGCATCATCACAATGAAGATAGTAGCCATCAGCCAATCCTCTTTCAACATATCTCCAATCATAATCCTCAGCAAAATTATCTTCGTGTCCTACTACATCACAATACGATACTGTTCTTGCATCAAGGTTTGCATAGTGACAACTTGCTACATCACAATAGAATGTATCGTCTTCGTATGCTTGTATTCCTTCATCTTCTACCCATACAAACATTCCACTCTGTGAAACACAATCAACATCTCCCCAGTCATAGTCCCCATTGTACCATATTTGTTCGGCATTCCCCTTGACAATATCTTTTTGTTGCCACTCTGAATACACGACCTCATCAGGCTTATAAAACTCGCCATCGATTTCTATTAAGTTTTTTGTTTCTTCCATATCTAATTTCTTGTAATAGTATAATCATCATTCACCAAACCAAATACTGCCTGATAAAATTCTTCAGGAACTTCAGCTCGTCTCATCTGCTCGTTAATCTCCTCAAATAATGCGTCTATTGCACCACTTAGTGAACAACTATCTACTTGGTTGTACCAGTAGTATACTTGCTCGAATCTTTCTTCTTTTGTCATAATAAATAAATTTAATTTGTGCCTACTCTTTAGGGTTTCAGCTTTCCCTTGCATGATCTACCACTTCATCATAGAAGTCGAGGTGATCCCAATAGAAGTCAGTTATATCCATATCGTTTAACCATACATCTGTTATCTCCAAGTCCTCTTCAGGTGGTTGGTAGTAGTCGCCACTATCGTAATAATATTCGTATCGTATCATTAACTCATAGTGGTCTTGTTTTACAACATATGTTCCACTCTTTTTAGTTTTCATTGTTTAGTTTTTCTAGCTTTTTTAATTGTTGTTCAAATAAATATCTCATATAATCTGTGTCATATACTACTTTATCATCATCATCAGGTATATAACACACTGGTATTGCAATCATTCCTGTTTTCATATTAATAATTTTTAGTTGCCAAGTGCCAGTATCTTTTTAATTCTACTGGCACATATACTTTTTCTTTTGTTTCGCAGTGTATCCACATTTCTGTTTCTCCACACCCCATAGTTTCTACATAGTCATAGTCCTCAGGGTTGTCTATATATAATACTTCGTAATTCATATTGTTGGGTTTATCTTGTTCTTACTTAAGTATTGTGCAAATCCTAAGGCTACTATAAAATCCTCATCACTCTTGTGAACGTCTTTATAATATCTTTCCCATGCCTCTCTCATTTCTTCCATCATTGCCTGTTCCATTATGTCACAACACATTTCTAAATTGTCTAATAGTTGTGTTTTGCTTATGTTATCTGTCTCTGCGATATACATAAATGCTTGGTTTAATGTATCATAGATTACTTTATCATACTCTTTGTTTACTTTCATTTTATTAATTGTTTAATTATACTTATGTCTACTGTTCCATACTTGTTGTGCACCTTTGTTAGGTGTCTCTCAGCCTCGTTAAAAGCTGAGTCATTGGGTGGATATTTCCACACTCTCAACCACTTTCGTAGTTCTGTTATTTCTGTTTCCATATACTATTCTCTATTTAATTGTTCTTGTTTTCTAACTGCTGAACTATATGAGTTCAAAAAGTATTCTTCTCCTGTAACATAATCTGTCACTATATACTCTACTCTTTGCCCAAAGTTTGAAGCTATTGTTACTCCGTTCTCTAATGCTATGTACACATAACCTGTGTTCATATTCATTCCAGTTCCCTCATACATTACTTCTTCTCCACTACAATTTCTCATATAAGCATTGATGACTTTCATCATACTTTCTTTGTCTGAGTACCCCATAGCACTCACATCAAATTTAAAATCCATATCTATTTATTTTATTTGTTTATTGATTTTCTTAATATACTTACCACATCTACCATAGCACTTAGTTGGTCTGAGTTTACGCTTAATTGTCCAAGCTGTATGCTTTTTAATTCTCTGTGTAATCTCTCTGCTTGTGCTTTAGATATTTTAATCTTTACTTTTTCTACTGGCTCTGTTTCCCAGTAATTATAACTTCTCTTTTTCATCTTTTAAATTTTAAATTATACTTGATTTTAATTTTATTCCACCACGTTAAGTGTATGTATTCCTTTTCAGTGTATACATTTACTCGACCTCCTTTATCTATGATACAATGAAGTCCGTTTACTATCTTATGTTCCATTATCCTAATATTCCAAAGTTAGCGTTGCTTACATTTATCTCACCTGTTACCCACATTAATACAAAGGCTACTATTCCACCGATTGCCATCGTGAATAGTCCTGCCAGTATTAATCTAATGATGATTGTGAACAAAGTTCCAGTCATTGTTGTTAAGACATTCCCTTGTCCATCTCTTACTCTTGTTTCGTTTGCGATTTCTCTAATAAGTGTTTTCATTTTTATTGATTTTTAAATTAAGTTAAACTCTCTTTTTATTGCTCTCTCTACATTATTTCTTTTGTAGATTTTTTTTGCCTCTTCCCAACTGCACGACTGCTCTTGCATTATGTCTGAAACTATCTCTCCAAACATTGCCTTGCGTTGATCAAGTTGCTCTTGTATTTTCGTGCCAAGTTCTCCCACTTTTACACGAATTCTTTTTCTTGTTCCCACTTTGATTTGATTTAAAATTAGTAGGCATAGGGGGATTCGAACCCCCAGCAGTCCCTTGTTTCTTTGTGTTTCTACTATATGCCTTGCCTCTCTTTTCTTTTCCTTACAACCTAAATGAATAGGTAATTTTGGTATTTGGTAGGTGTCTAAATCTACTTCAAGCAAGTTTTTAAACTTGACTTTGCACTTTACACATTGCCCCAAAATTTTATATAAGTTGGCTAACTTTCTGTTGTTGGTTTCCCTCCAATAGTTCCACATCTACTAACGCCGAATGCGAAGCGTTGCAACTGACAAGACAAAATTTAATCTTTGAGTATTTGCGTTGCTATTCAACATGATTGGACAGGTTGCGTTTCATTCGTTTTGTTTGTCGTATCTCTCGACTGGGTAGAGTAAACCCCTTTGCGTAACTATCCTTTCAATATGTCCCCTCGGTTTGGCTTCAATTTTCAGAAAAACATTTCGTTCGTTGGGCATTGCACCCCTGAAAATCTACTACTTAACAAATCAATGTAATTTGCCGAAGTTAAAATTTTGTACCCCCTTGAAAATATGATTTTCAAATTATGCTCTAAAAAGCATTTAAAGGGGGTTTTAAGCGTGTTTTATTTGCTTGCTGTGGCTTTGTTTTGTCTTTTGACTTTTGCCCTTGTGCGTGCTATTTTATTGAATTGCTTAACAATTAATAAACCAGAGTAAACCGAAAAATAAACTTGTCCTTTTTTCGCCTTTGCTTTGAATTGTGCAAAGGTTGGAAAATTTGATTTGCCTAATATCTCAGAAATTAATGCTTTTATCTCTGTTGATGGGTTTGCAAGTTCTCTGTAAATCTTTGACAAAGACCTATTTTCGATTTTGTACATCTGATTAACTAAACGCAATGTTTCAAATTGTGTTCTATCTGTTTTTTTGGATAGGGTTTTAATTGTCTTCTTTGCGTTTGTTGCCCATTTTGGAGAGGTTGCTTTTTTAGTTGTTACAACCTTTTGAATTGAATTTGTTTTAATAGTTTTCATTATAAATAAATTTAAATTGTGCTATTGCTTAACGTGGTGCAATAGCTTAACCACTTATCGAAAACAAAACTAAGAAATCATTTTCGTTTTTTAGGTATTTTTTTTATTTATTTTTTGTGTTCAGTTTTAAGTTATTGAAAATCAGCAAGTTATAAATGAAATTTAGAATGATTCTAAATAACATAATTGCGTTAAATGGGTGCAATTTTGTTAAATGAAATAAAATTTTCGGTCTGTTATTGCCTTCCCTTTGTCCGTGCGTGAACGTGGGAAAGGGGGAACGGGGGAAGGGTGGAACGGGGGAAAGGGCAAACGGGGAACGGGCGCGCGCGCGCGTGCGTGCGTGTGCGTGTGTGTGCGTGTGGGGTGGTAGGGGTGGCAAAAAAAAGCTAAAAAAATCAGGAGGAACGCAAAAATTTTTAACCCCCCCCAAGAAAAAAAAGTCAATTTATTATTATGATGATTGCGCGTAAAATATATATATTACCCAAACACTCTATGTATGTGATATGTCAAATATTTTTCGTATATTTACTTCATGGAAGAAGTTACATTAGAAATACAAGAAAGACTCTCGATCGGTTTCGCCTTAGGCTGGAGCTTTTTCGGAGCAACAGAGCAGTTCCCATATGATGAACTAGTAATTTATTTAGGGATCGTAAGTTTAAACTTTAAATGGATAAACAATGATAGGTAAAAGACCGATTATGGCAGAGTACATGGCAGAGCGTAATAGACACGAGCTTGACGGCTATGGACAGTACTACGAAATGGGAATAAAAAAATTAGCAAGTTTCAAAAACGCTAAACATCGTGCTAAGAAAATTAGTATGATTGCAGAGGGAATAGAACTTGCAGAAATGAAAAAAGATTTCAAAAGTATATACAGGTAACTTTCTTCCCAATAGTTAATTTGTGTTTCAAAAGGAGGCTGATCTTATCAGTCTCTTTTTTTTGTGTCGATTTATGTCAAGGTATGTCGAAACTATGTCGATATATTTTTAGCTAACTGCTTGATTACTAACTTTATGTCGATTATGTCGATTTTATATAGTATTTATAAAAAAAAATAAAATATAAAAAGAGTATTTACTATAAGAGAGTATAGGAGCGTGGAAAAACGACATACGACATGTTAAAAATTATTTGTATATTTGTCATAAATCAAATTTAACTTAAATGAATCCAAAGATACTCTCATTCGATGAGCAGGGAAGGGAAAAACTATTAAGCGGTATCACACAAATAGCCAAAGCTGTTAAAAGCACGTTAGGGCCACTCGGCCAAACGGTTCTAATAGAATCCCAAAACCATACGCACGGAATTACAATTACAAAAGACGGAGTGACCGTTGCTAAATCTATTGATCTTGAGGATGCAGTAGAGAATCTTGCAGTACGCATGATGAAGGAAGCGGCAGAACGCACAGCTAACTCGGCAGGTGACGGAACAACTACAGCTATTGTGTTAACCGAAGCAATAGTCCGTGAAGGATTGCAGTATTTTAAAAGACAAGAGAACGCAAACAAGACTATGGTAGTTCGTGATATAAATAGGATTACCGATAAGTTGTTGAAGGATCTAACTTCTAAATCTAAAAAGGTTACAGGCAAGACATTGAAAGATGTGGCAACTGTTTCTGCTAATAATGATGAAGAGCTTGGGCAGATGATAGCTAATGCTTATAAGGAATTAGGGAATGACGGAATATTAACCGTAGAAAATAGCAAAACAGAAGAAACTTACTACGAAATTACCAAAGGAATCAAAGTAGATAGAGGATATACTTCTAAATTGTTTATCAATAACCAAAGAAACGATGAATGTATTCTTGATGATGTACATATTTTAGTTACAGACATGGAGATCACAAACATTCTTCAAATTGAAACCGTGCTTAAACCAATAATCAACCAAAATAAAAAATTATTGATCATAGGCAATTGCGTTCAGAACGTAATTAACACGCTTGCTGCAAATGTTGTGCAGAATAATCTAAAGCTTTGCAATATTATACCACCATCGTTTGGATATAAAACAAATGAATTGCTTTCAGACATAGCATTGGCAACAGGAGCTAAGTATTTCAGCGAATCACAGGGAGATAACTTAGGATTACTTACAATGAATGACCTTGGTCACGCAAATAAAGTGATAGTAGGTAAAGAATCTACAGTAATTATCAAAGATCAGCAAGATAATCCAGAGATTACTACAAGAATTGAAGAATTGAAAGTTCAAAAAGAAAATAGTAAGCTTAAAAAAGACAAAGACTTCGTGAATGAGCGAATAGCTTTGCTATCTGGTGGAGTTGGAGTGATGTATGTAGGTGCAAACTCAGATATTGAGCAAAAAGAAAAATTTGACCGCATCGATGATGCGGTATGTGCTGTACGATCAGCCGTTGAAGAAGGAATCCTGCCAGGTGGAGGAATATCTTTACTAAGATGCGCAGAGCAGCTAGAAGAATCAGATGCAGGAGATATATTGTATGGAGCATTGTGCTCACCTATAGAACAAATCCTGAATAACGCAGGAGAAGACGTAAAAAAAGTGAGAGATGAAATATGCAATTGTAATGATGTCCCAGATAACTACGGTTATGACGTAAAAAATAAAAAGTTTGGTGATATGTATAAAATGGGAATCATAGATCCAGCAAAAGTAACAAAGAATGCATTAAAGAATGCAGTGAGTGTAGCAACAACTATACTTACTACAAATGCAATCGTAACAATGAAACGTAAAAATGGCTAAACTAAACCTCGCTGAATATAAATCTAAGAGTAGAAAAAGAAAAGGAATACATTGCAAAACAAAAAGCAGCAAAGTAAAATCAAGTTCTAACTACTTAAAGAGGTACAGAGGCCAAGGAAGATAATTAATTTAAATTTACAAACATGGTAATACATAATCAAATATTCGAATACTTTAGACAAAACGAAGCTGAAATAAAAAAGTCGATTGATTTTTTAAAAGAAAACGGCTACAGCATCTATAAGAAAGAAGTAACAGAAAAAGAGGTAGTGTGAAAGCAGTAGGTAAATATATTGTCCTCTCAGAGATAGAGGAAAAACAGAAAACAGAATCAGGAATCTTGCTGACTTCAGAAGACAGCAATCAACTAAGATACAAAAAAGGTTTGATACTTATTCCAGGTACTGATGTGGAGGTGGTGAAAGAGGGTAATATAATTTACTACGATAGAAACGCTGGTCATAAGATGATGTTAAACGAAGAGATAGTAACAATAATATCGGAAAGAGATGTAGTAGTAGTACTATAGTTTTCTTTCTCTATTCATTCTTTTAATCATCTTACGATAAACCTTGTCGCTATATTTAGCATCATATCTAAACATTGGATTCTTAGTTTCAAGTTCAGATACAGACTCTTCTTTGTTTAATTTTTTATAAATCGAAGCGCATAAGCGCTTACTTTTGTAAGACAATTCGTACAAAGTAGCCTCCCTTCCTTTGCGTTCACGCCAAACCACTATCCATCCTTGCTTAAGTAAATTTTCAAAACGCCTTTTATCCCACGACATAATTTCATTATACTCGTCAAAAGCTTTACGTTTAAAAGGACCTTCACTATATAAAAAAAGAATCATTTCGATTTCGGAAGTTGAGAGCTGATGCTTGGATCTAGCCCATTGTCTTACAACTTTCCAATACTTGAGGTAGTCGTTTGTTAGTGAAAATTTCATTAGATTAAATTTGTATCTTTGCAAAGATAACATTTTTATTATGGCGCTTGGACGAACAGCGAGATACTATCGAAAAAATAAAAAGGCTCGTAAAAAACACAGAGCTTATCAATCGGAGTATAATAAAAAGAAATCATCCATAAGACAAAGGGTTAGAGATAACCGTGAAAACCGAAAAAAAGGCACTTATGGAAACTATGACGGACTTGATGTTTCAAGAAAAAAAGGAGGCAGATATGTTTTAGAATCTGAAAAGAAAAACAGAGGAAGTAAAACAAACACTCCTGGAGACAGAAGAGCTCGTGGTAAAAAAGGAAAAGGGAGAAAGAATAAAGGAAACACAGGAGGTAAATAAAAATTTATGAGCGGGTTAGCAAATGGCATAGGGAATGGAACTCCATTTCCACAAAAAAGAAATACAGCGATTCCTGAAATCTGTTTTATTATAACAGAGCTTGATGAGTTTTGTGAACAAGAAGTTGGTGCATTCAGAATGATTCCTGAAACGTGCCCATAATAAATAAATAATTAAAAATGGCAAATAAAAAATTTTCACAGTTTGATGTAAGAACAGATCCAGCACAAATAGATGCGTTAGTTGGATATCAAGGTTTAGATAATATTCAAATCGATCCAGCAGATTTAATACCTCAAGCTAAGTTCATGGTAACAGGAACATTTCAAAACTTATTCGGAGGATCTCCAGGAATATTTGGAGACACCTTAGAGTTTGGTGTAAAGGCTGTACCTGCAGCAGGTAACTCATCAGTATTAACTATACCATTTGATTGTACAATTACAGATGCTAGTATGAAGTGGATTTCCAATACAGCGGTACAAATTTTAAATGCACAAGATGTATGGCAAGTTAAATTATTTAAAATGACAAGTGTTCAAGGATCAGTAACAGTTACTGCTAACTACGGCACTCCTGTTGACTTTACAGGATTAGTTTTAGGCCCAGGAGACAATAACACTTTTCCTGCTAAATTTGCCACAGGATTGAATATTGATTTGAACGCTGGTGATATTATTAATGTTTCAGGTGTAGAGTCTGGAACAATAGGAACATCAGATGGTGAGATGGAGATGACAATTGCAATGGTTCCTAGATAATGAGTAAAGCAACTAAAAGAAAAGGAAATAAGATTTGTCCAGCAGGAATAGCATGGGCAAAGAGAACATTTGACACATATCCGTCTGCGTATGCGAATATGGCAGCTAGTAAATATTGTAAAGATCCTAATTACGCTAAAGGAGCAAAAAAGAAAAAGTAATGGATGCAAAAAAATTAAAACAAATAGCTTCAGAGCTTAGAAAAGCTTCTGCTATGCACAAAGGCCAAGCGGCTAAGATTGACAAAATGCTTAAATCTATAAAGAAAAAGAAATGAGCAAGTTAAGCAAAGACAGCCCACATAGAAAAGGAGCATCACGTGCAGAAATGGAAAGACTTGAAAAGGAGCGTCAAGAAAGAGCTAGAGAAAGAGCAAGAAAAAGATTAGCAATATTAATGCAAAGAGATGATTAAATGAGTAAGTTAAGCAAAGCACAGAGAAAAATAGCTAGAGCTGCATTTCCTTTCAATAAGATTACAGGAGATGATTTCAAAGCTATAAAGAAAAATAAGAATACTAAAAAATAGAAATTATGCCAACAGTAAATTATAGTTGCCCAGACACAGGTAAATCAATGAAGAAAAGTTTTCCTTACAATGCAGTAGGAAAAGCTCAAGCTCACGAGTTTGCAAAAACAATGGGTGGATCAATGAAGAACAACCCTAATACTAGAATGACAGAGTCAGGATACTAATGGGTGAGCTTAAAAAGTGGAGAGATGAAAAATGGGTAAGGATTGGTTTGGATGGATCAATCAAAGGCGCTTGTGGAACAAGCAAAAATAAAAAGAACCCAGATAGATGTCTGCCATTAGCTAAAGCTAAATCAATGACCAAAGCTCAAAGAGCTAGAACAGCTCGAAAGAAAAAAGCTGCAGGTCGAAAAGGAAAAACAGTGGTAGCAAATACCAAAGCAGGTAAAGTTACTAAGAAGTATACAAAAAGATAATGATATGGCCAATAAAAAGAACATGCCTTGTAACAAACCTAGACCTTCTGATAGGGCGGGTAAAAAGCGTATGGTCAAAGCCTGCGAAGGAGGAAAAGAAAAACTTATTCACTTTGGAGCAAAAGGATATGGACATAATTATTCAGCAGCTGCAAGAAAGAGCTTCAAGGCACGTCACAAATGCGGATCAGCAAAATCAAAACTAACAGCTCGTTATTGGGCATGTAAAAATTTATGGGCTGGAAAAGGCGGTTCTAAGAAGGCTAGTCCTAAAAATAGGCAAGGAAAATATTAGTATATTTGTAAAATAATAAAAAATAAAAATAATTAGATATGCCAGATTATAGTATGCCTTTTAGAAATAAAGCGATAGACAGACTTTCTACTAGGATTGAAAATTTAGAACAGAAAGATCAAGATCTTATTCAAGAACATTTAACTCACGTTGACGGAACTTCTAATTATTCTAAAAGAAAAGCCAAAGCGTCATTAAGAAAAATGAATCGTATTGGCCCAAGAATAAAAAGATTGAAGGCCAAAAGAAAAAATAAGAAAAAATAAATATTAAAAAATTAAGGTATGAAACAAGGGTACAACGACAGACTTGATGAGTCATTAGGAAACAAGCACAAAGGTGCACATTCTCAATCTATGAAAGATCGTAGAGATGAGTCTAAAGCTATGTCAAAAAAGATATATGGTCACGCTTATGGTGGAGATCACTCAATGAAGTATGAAAAACATTACCCATCAAGTGTACACAGTCACTTGGGTAAGTTAATTAAAAAATAAAATGGCAAAAAAGAAAAAAGCATTTCCTGCAATTAAAAAAAAGAATGAAGGAAAATTTTCTGCTTGGGCAAAAAAAAATGGATTTAAAGATACATGCAGTGCTGCATCAGCAGTAATGAAAAGCCCAAAGAAATATTCTCAGACTATTGTAAAGCAGGCTAATTATGCTAAAAACTTTGGCTGTTCAATGAAAAAGAAATAATGGGGAAATTATTAGTAAAATTAGGACTTTGGATGCAGAAGGTTTGGTGTAAGTTATTATGCAAGTGGAACTGGCTAGTATCCAAATTAATAGTAAATGTAAATGACTGCCCAGTTGCAGAGTGCGTTTGCAAAAAAAAAATTAAATGAAATCTAAAGGATTTGGAGATACTGTTCACAAAGCTGCTAAATTAGTAGGAGCTGATAAAGTGGCAAAGGTCTATGAAAAAGTAACAGGGAAACCATGTGGTTGTCAAGAAAGAAGAGATTCTTTAAATCGCAAATTCCCATATAATAAATAATAAAAATGGCATATCAAAAATTACAAGCAGGTAGAGCTGCATTAGTTGTTCCTAGTGACACTGACGAAATTCCAGCAGTAACTGGTGGAACGAATAACGGTTGTGTTCTTTATATTGGAACACCTGGTGACATTCAGGTCAAAACAGTAGGTGGAGATGTTGTTACATTTGTAGGGGTTTATGCTGGTCAGTTTTTTCCAGTTAATGTTCTACAGGTATTTGCAACAGGTACAACAGCTGGTGAGATTATTGCTCTATGGTAGAATATTTTGAAAAAGATATTACGCTTGGTGATATAGAGGTAGTATATGTGATAGTAAATAGTGATGGCGACTGAAGTATCTGAAAATACAAAACTTACATTAGATGTAAAAACGATTGGACTTATAATTGGGTTCACTGTTAGTTTAGCGACTACCTACTTCACATTAAAATCAGATATTGCAGTAGCAATGAATGAGCCTAAGCCAGAAGTTAGTTCTATAGAATTTCAATACAAAGACGAATTAGTAAGAAGCACAATTGAAAAAGTAGAATCAGATGTCGGAACTTTAATGATCGACATAAATGAAATCAAAGAACAATTAAATAAAATGGATGAAAGACTTTATGAATTGAGCAAACAAAGATAAAATGAAACGTCTATTAGCGATAATATTAATATTTTTATACACGAATATCGCAGCTCAAGATTATAAAGATCAAATATCAGTAGTTCAGTTTAGTGCTCCATTTACACAAAGCTCAGAGATATCACTTAAAAATTTCTCTGATCACAACACACACACTTTTCATATCACAGAAAAAGGAGATGTTTTCAAAAAAGAAAACATAACTTATTTACCTACCATAATATTATTTCATAATGGTAAAGAAGTTGTTAGAATAGAGAGCGGAATCTCTTTAAAACTTCCAGAAGATACACTTGATATAATTAACGATAATATAGAAGAAATATTAGCAAACAAATTTTAGATATGAATAGAAAAGAAAAAACAGAAAAATTCGCATTAAACTCCATACTATTTTTAATAGTATTTTTTTTATTAGCATTTACACTAAGCTCTTATGCACAGTTAATCGACACTTCTAAAAAGCTAGAAAATAAAATTGTAAGAAGCTATAAAGTAAAAGAATCATTTAAGAAATTTTACAAAGATGTTTTCAAATACTCTACTATATATGGTTCATACTCAGAGTCTAGCCCTTTGTTTACTCCTGAAAGTTATTTTGTAACTCAGTTGGGTGATGTAGTAGATGTTTCTCCTGAAAGAGAAAACGATTATGCTATTTCAATAGGACTTAGAAAAATAGCTAGAATGGATTATGAAAACAGAGAAAACAGATTCTATGATGGCACTGAGCAAAATGCCAGCTTACAATCAAATATTGGGAATGTAAAAGGATTAGAGTATTTATTTCAATACAGTCAGGGTAGACAAAGAGGCAGAGATTTTGAAAGTCAAAGATATTTGGTTAGATACATAGCTAAGTGGTGGATGGCTAAAGGAGAGATTCAGCAAAACGGATTAATTAATTTAGATTACAAGTCAGCTGATTTAAGATTTAGAGTTCCTTTATTTAAAAAGTTTAGCTTGTCAATTGGAGGAGCGTTGAGAACTCATTTGCCTTATGGGTATAATCCCATAGATGATTATCTGAGTCAAAATAATTGGTGGGAGCTTGCCTATGATTACGGATTTCAAGACATTGGTTATTCAATAGATTATGATTATGATGGGGAATACGATGATTTTGATTGGTATTGGATAAATGATCAAGGAGATAGAGTAGCAGATACAGATTTGGATTTTAGAAAAAACGATTATACAGATATTGTAAATGATTATAATAGACGAGAGTTAAACGCCATAGGTACTTTAGGTACATTGTCTGGAGTTGTGGGATTAGATTTTTATCATTACAGGGATAGTTTTTGGTTACATAGTTGGACTTCTATATATCCTAAACATAAACATGTTTATGGAGATCAAGATTTTAGTTATGAAACATTTATTGGTAAAGATGATTGGGTAGATTACAATTTAGGATTGATTACTGGATGGAACGTAACCAAAAAACTTGGCGTGTTTGTAGAGTATGAGAAAACAAAATTTTGGGATAAAAATTTAGTATACATGAAAGCAGGATTAAATATTAAACTATAATGGAAAATATATCAAAAAACATAACATACAAAGAGGCTATACATTCTAACACTGCAAAAAGATTAGGTATTAAGAACGAGCCAAATGAAGAACAGATTGCTAATATGTTTACAATCGCTGAAATGATTTTTCAACCTCTACGCAGCTATGTAGGTGGGCCAATAAAAATAACTTCTTTTTTCAGGTCTCCTGATTTAAATCGTGCTATTGGAGGAAGTAAATCCAGCCAGCATATGAAAGGTCAGGCTTTGGATTTGGATGACGTTTATGGTCATAAAACAAATGCTGAAATGTATCATTGGATTAAAGATAATTTAGATTTTGATCAACTGATATGGGAGTTTGGAGATGACAATAACCCCAACTGGATTCATGTTTCTTATGTAGACAAGCAAGAAAATAGAAATAGATGTTTAAAAGCATATAAAGAAAAAGGTAAAACTAAATACATGGTAATATGAGTAAGCCAAGAAAAAAATTCAAAGACACGAAGGTAGGAAAATTTCTTACTAAAGCAGCCCCAGGATTGTTAGGAACAATCGGAGACGTACTGCCTGATCAAGGCGTTTTAGGTGTGGTAAAAAATTTAATTGATAAAGATGATACTATGCCAGCTGAAGATAAAGAAAAAGCAATGAAGCTTTTAGAGCTAGATATTATTGAAATGCAGGAAGTTTCAAAAAGATGGACAGCAGACATGGCGAGTACAAGTTGGCTTTCAAAAAACGTAAGACCAATAACGCTTGTGTTTTTTTCAGTAGCCTATATAATAGGATGGTATGCTGGATATGAATTAGATAGCGTGGCAGGAGTTCTTTCTCTCATTGTTGGAGCATATTTCGGTTCGCGTGGGGTTGAGAAGGTTATGGGGAATAATCGCCATAAATAGTTGCGGAAAAAATATAAGAATAATTGATTACCTTTGCATTAATAACTTAAATTTAAAACAATGAAAAAAGTAGAAGAAAAAGAATTAGAGAAATTACAACAATTAAACTCTGATTTTGTAAAAGCAAAAACACAGCTAGGAGATTTAGAGATTCAAAAGTCTATGATAATTTCAAGCGTACAAGAAATTAGATCTCAATTTGCTGAATTAGAACAATCGTTAATGAAGAAATATGGCGAAAATTCTGTTATTAATTTACAAACAGGGGAAATAAAAGAAAAAGAATAAGATGGCAAAAATTAGCAATACTTTATCATATCCCAATCAATCTCCTATTGAGGGAGCAGATTATTTGATTGGAACAGCTGCAAATTCAACACCAATTGATAAGCAGACCAAAACATTTACAATACAAGGTATTGCTGATTATGTTATTGATTCCGCATTTAATGGCGTGTCTTATAGACTGCCAATTTTTACAGCATCAAGTGTAGATCAAGAATCAGTTTTATTAGTAAACTCATTACTTTATCAGGACACAGCAGCACCAGCAGGTGAAAAAGCTGAGGTAGTACTTGGCTCAACTGTTTATCTTGACAATGGAGCAGGAGTTGGTAATTTAATTGTTGCTCAACAAATAACAGGAAATGATGTAACTGCTGTAGCAGATGTTAATGTAGGAGCGGCTTTAACGATGGGGACACAAACCTACTTTAATCAATCAGTTGTTTATGATGCAAATGACGTACCTGGTACAGGCGAGCAAGTATTAGTTTCTCAGCCTAATGGTACAGTTGAATGGCAAAATTATCAAGGATCTGGATTAGAGTTTCAAGGTAGTTGGGATGCAAGAACAGCAGCAGAAGGTGGAGCTTTAGGTGATGGAGGTAATCCAAACCTACTTAATGTTCCTTTAGATCCTGCTAACACAGGTAAGTATTGGATTGTTACTGCAGATGGTAGTGTTGCTTTAACCACTCAAGGTGGTGCAACAATAACTGACTGGAAAGTCGGAGATTGGGCAATAGTATCAGAAGACTTAAACAACAATATATTTTGGGATAAAATAGACAACTCATCAGTATTAACTGGTGGAGGTACAACAGGCAACATTGCAATATGGACTTCTCCTAATGAACTAGGAGATGCGCCAAT
>Ga0163111_10000364_pt1 | contig 27310 bp, 22 predicted proteins | sample CRUFie1St18metaG_FD_109645 | JGI IMG/M metagenome (GOLD analysis project Ga0163111, IMG submission 109645) | Marine microbial communities from the Costa Rica Dome - CRUD Field 142mm St18 metaG | ecosystem: Environmental > Aquatic > Marine > Oceanic > Photic zone | place: Costa Rica: the Eastern... | reverse complement strand
TCCCCATGCCAATGAGCAAGACCTACGGGTTTCGGTAAAGGTATTTGACCTTGAAGGCAAGCTTCATATAGAGCAAATCACCTATATGAATCAGGGAGAACGTACATTAGCCCTTGACCTTGCCAGCCTCAAAACAGGTATGTACCTCGTCAAACTAACTGATCGCGGCCAAACGAATTACCGTAAGCTGATTATTCGATAAGGAGTGCAAGAACCCTATTGAAAGAAAGCCTTCTCCTTCTAAAAACCCCCACACCTAGGTAGGGAGAGGTAAGGCTTTTCTTATTAACTATGCATATATTAATCACAAACAATATTCATTTAACAGAGTTCCGAGATGAAAACATGTACCCAATCGCTTCGTCTACTATATTTCGTTCTCCTTTGCTCATTAAGCTGCATTCCTAATACCGCCTTAGCTCAAGGAAATAGTTCTGTTACAACCGCAACTGTTGTGGACTACTTCCCTTTTCAGGCAACGGGCTTAAATACCGAGGCTATGGGAGGCGACAATTCCAATACGCAAGGAAGTTGTACCATAAGCTGTTGTTCAACCTTAGTCTATAAACTTATCATTCCTACCACAGGAACCCTTGAATTACATGCCAGCCCCATACTAAATCCATCAACGGGAGGACTGGTAAAGTGGCCTATTTTATCATCAACCGTTCCCAATCCAACTTCTGATGCAGATTTAACGCTTGCCAATGTCTCAGGAAACCAATGTGCTACTTATAATGGCCCTAGAATCGTATTTGGTATAACCGCTGGGGAATATTACCTACTTCACAGTAACCTCAGTTCGAACTCGTCTCTTACCATTATTTTTGATCCTTATGCTCCTTCAGATACACTAGATATTGCCCTCTGTGACACCTCTGCTTTTATTTCTCCTACGGGCAATGTTTTGACCAATCCAGGTTCCTCTATAGAGGTCTTAGAAAATGGGGCGCATAATGGGCAAGACAGCCTTATTTACATCAACCTAACTGTAGACCATGAGGTCTATACACAGGACAACATCCAAGATGAGACCCTTAATTCTACGGATACATTGCGTCATACCGCAACCACACATTTAGTATCCACGGCTACTTTTGATCGTACAGAAGATGATTGGATTGAGGCCAATGGAGCTGTACCCGCTTTGGCAGGTACGAATCGATCTGCATTTACATGGATGAGAAAATCAACACAGGTATCGGGGAGTTCTCAGATGCTCATCTCCCTAAACACTGCTTCTGGAGGAAATGTATGCCTATTACAAATTGGAACCAATGAGGAACTTGGCGTATATGATGGCGCGACAGCCCGTTATACAGGAATCACCGTAACCGACGGAGCTTGGCATCATGTAGGATATACGTATGATGAAACGACTGACTCGACCCTTGTATATGTAGATGGGGTCATCCATCGACGTTTCAGAAACAGCCAAACCGTATCTGCCACCAATCAGCTTTCCCTTGGACAAGAATTTGATTCAGGAAATTCTATGGGTAATTTCTACGAGGGCGAAATGACTGAGGTTTCTATATGGAATGAGGTTCTGACAGAAGCGGAAGTTGCTATGCTCATGGAAGCGTCTATACAATCATCCCATCCAAAATATGCAAACCTTCAAGCCTATTACCCAATGATTGTGGGATGTAGTGAATCTATAGATTCCCTATATGACTACAGTCCTAATAACCACACGGGTTTTGCCTCAGCACTCGATATTCAAAATACTGATTCCCTCGTTGTACTGGATTCATTTGACGCAAGCGGCCACTTTGCTATCAAATGGAGCAATACCCCCTCACAAGAACGAAATGCTTCTTCCAATACTCTTTCAAATTCAAATCCACTAAATGTAACGACCTTCTCTGGAGGGAATTACACCATGGAATTGTCTAGAGGTTATTTTAGCATTACCGATTCATGGAACCTAACGGTAAACGTCCTCCCCATAGAGCTAAGTTACTTCGATGGCTACCCTGCCGAAAATGGAGTAAAGCTCCTCTGGCAAACGGCTTCTGAGCAAAACAATATGGGCTTTGAACTAGAGAGAGGGCAAGGAGAAGCGGGTTCAATTGTATGGGAGAACATAGGTTTCGTAGACGGAGCAGGAACCACTACCGAAGCGCAAGACTATACCTTCTTTGATGCAAACCCCATAAGCGGACAAAGCTTCTACCGTATCAAGCAAATAGACTTCGATGGGAGTGTCTCTTATAGCGACCGTATAGAAATCCAGATGGATCAGGTCTACAAAGGCATAGGCGAATTCTATCCCAATCCTAGCGAAACAGGCGAAGTATATATCACATATCCCCATGCCAATGAGCAAGACCTACGGGTTTCGGTAAAGGTATTTGACCTTGAAGGCAAGCTGCATATAGAGCAAGTCACCTATCTGAATCAAGGAGAGCGCACATTAGCCCTTGACCTTACCAGCCTCAAAACAGGTATGTACCTCGTCAAACTAACTGATCGCGGCCAAACGAATTACCGTAAGCTGATTATTCGATAAATCTTTCCAATTCCAAGGATTGCTTCCTCTCCATGGCGTGGAGAGTTTATGATCCTCGTGGATTGCTTCCTCTACACGCCGTGTAGGGTTTATGATCCTCGTGGATTGCTTCCTCTACACGCCGTGGAGAGTTTATGATCCTCGTGGATTGCATACCTTGCACGCCGCGTAGGGTTTATGATCCTCGTGTCTGGCATACCTTGCACGCCGCGTAGGGTTTATGATCCTCGTGTCTGGCATACCTTGCACGCCGCGTAGGGTTTATGATCCTCGTGTCTTGCATACCTTGCACGCCGCGCAAGGCTTATGATCCTCGTGTCCTGCATACCTTGCGCGCCGCGCAAGGCTTATGATCCTCCTATTTTGCCTCAAACCCCTAAATCTGTATAGGCAGGAACCGCCTTATCTAAGTGAGGTAAAATAAAATGAAAAGAAGTCCCCTCGCCTACTTGAGAATCCATCCAAATCCGACCTTGGTGCAATTGTACAATCTTATGACAAATGGACAAGCCAATCCCTGTTCCCTCTAGGCTCCGATCTAGGCGATAGAACATAGAGAAAATCTTCTTCTGGTATTTCTCATCAATCCCCTTTCCATTGTCCGATACTGTGATAATTGTTCCTTCCTCAGATGCCGTGCTGTAGACCTTAATCAATGGGCGTTCATCCCGTTTAAACTTAATCCCATTGCTAATCAAATTCTGGAATAGCAACAGCATCAAGCTCCGATTGGTTCGTAGGCTGGGCAATGCCGAAACATCCACCACGGCATCATTCTCCTTCACTTGATGCCGCAACCCCCGTAGTACTTGGCTCACCACATCATCCAACTCAATTTCTTCCGCTTGGTAATTGTTTGACCGAACAGATACATAGGCCAATAAATCATCCAACAACATCTTCAATTGCTTTACTCCTCCTACCGCAAATTGTATAAAGTCCTGTGCATCATCATCCAGCTTCTTACCATAGCGTCGTTTTAGCAAAGAGACATAGCTACCAATTGTCCGTAAAGGCTCCTTCAAATCATGCGAAACAATATAGGCAAACTGCTTCCATTCCTCATTTGCATCCTCTAGGCGTTTGTTCTGTAATTGGATGGTTTCATATTGTGTTTGGAGGATTCGATTTTGCTTTAGGTAACGTCTTCCCTGCCAGAAACTCAATCCACCAAGCAAGGCAACAAGAATCAATAGAATGGTTCTGACAATGAGGTTACGGCGTTGTCTACCTATAGCTGTCCGTTGTTTTGATACCGTTTCACTTTGCTCATCTCTTTCTCCTTCCAATAGATTCAACTTCCGACGGATATTCTTCCCCTCCTGTATCTCTTCCAATTGGGCAATGCTATCTTTCAATGTCACGTAATCGCGATACGTTTTTAAGGCCAATCGATGATTGCCTTGCAATTCATAGACCGTCAATAAGCCATCCAACGAGACCAAACCATCTTCCAAGACCCCCGAATTAACCGCTTGTTTCAAACCTGCCTCATAACTCAAACGAGCCGAACGATAGTTGCGTAACTTAAAGAAGACATCGCCCATGGTATTATGCGCAGCTGCCACTAAGCCCGATTGCATCTTCTCATGCCTTGCCATTGTAAGGGCTTCCTCTAGCATCGTCAATGCATCCTCATATCGTTCTTGGTGCATATAAATCCCGCCTAACTTAATGGCATTCCGAATCCAAGCATACTTACTATGGTCTTGCATTGCCAGATCCAAGGCCTTCTCTGCATATTCTTCCGCTCCCTCATATTCCTCCATTTTTTGATGAATCACCGCAAGGTTCGTATAGATATCTGTAATGGCCGTATGCGATTTCAACTCTTTGGCCAAAGGCAAAGCAGACTCTGCATGTTCCAAGGCTTCCTCATATGCCCCCTGTTTTCTATAGACAATGGACAAATGATGAAAGGTTGATTGCAGAATCTCCGTTGTAGGATAGTATTCTAATACTTGGGTGTATGCATCAAGAGCCGCTTCCCAATCTGTAGCAGCCGCATAGGCATTTCCTAAGTGAAACAAAACATCCGCTTTGTGGCTGCTATCTCGCGCAAACAACAAATGATTCGCCTCCTCTATATAATACAAAGCCGAATCCCAGTCTGAAGCATAGTAAAATGCAACCCCTTGCCACTTCAAGGCCTCTGCCTGTTGGCCACGATCATGTCCATACAGAGCCAATTTGTAAGCAGAACGCGCATAATGCAGGCTACTATCCAAATGCGTCCGTTGGTAATAACATGCAATTTGGTTGAGGGTTCCGCATTTCGCCGAACTCACTTGTTTGGGATACAGATATAATAAACTATCAATGTTGGGGAATTCGGCCGATCGGCCGAATACACAATAGGGGATAAGCCATAAAAAGAGAAACAAATATTGTTGGGGAAAGCAGAACTTTTTACGCATGGCAATACAAATCGGGGAAAGACTACACTCCCCTAACGCATATATAGGGCATATACGTGGCGTACTTATTCGTCAAACAGGAATATTTTCTTACAAAACTACCAAAAAACAAGAGAATTATTCGCCTAAAGGAAGTAATCCCTCCCTCTACTCAAACACTTCCCCAAATACCCGTAAGGTCTGCGGATACTTGAATCCCTCCACATGAAATTGATAGTATACAAACATCTCCTGAATCAATTCGCGTTTCTCCTTCCGACTAAACCGAATCTGTTGGCTTCCCTCTATCGTATTGTACATAAACTGCCGTAACAATCCCGCTACCGAATACCGCTCAATCCCGACATTCTCTATCACCCCTTCTTTGGTCTTAAAGACATAGGGTTTCGATTCATCTACAATGGCATCATTTGGCCAAAATCCTAAATAGCGGGTCAGGTGAACGAGGAAGTGCATAAATACATGTACCAATTGCCCTTGCGATTGATCAATCATGACAATGCATCTTCTTAGAAAAGCATACAAGGCTTCATTGCCTATTTCCTCCTTCACACAATCATGGAAAATCTCCACTATTGTCAAGCCCAAGGACAACTTCACAGGAGAACTCTGAATCTCATACAACAATTGAGCAATGCGTGTCTCAGAGACCTTATGCAATTGGGCACGCTCCTTCTGAAAGAATACCAGTTCCACAATCGACATAGGCTGAAAATAGCTGTGCTTACTACGCGAACGGGTAGAGCGAAAGCCCTTCAGCATAAATCGCCGAATCCCAAAAGCCTGCGTATACACCACCGCAATCATATGGGCATCTTGGTACTTAAACGTACGCAATACAATCCCTTCCGTTTTCTTTATCACTTCCAAAAATTCATAGGTGAAGCCACAGTTGCGGGCTGCAAACTCAATGCTAATTCCAAGGCCTTGCTTTCCTCCTCATAGGCCTTCTTCCAATGATTGACATCATCCTGAGATTGAATCAAGGGTTTACGATTGGCCAAGGGAGAGAGGGGATTTCCCGCAAAAACAACCGTATTATCAATATCTAACGCTTCTCTGGCAGCTCTCATCATACGGAGAGGATCAGCCAATACTTCTTCCTTCCCTCTTTTGATAATAGGACCTACAAGCAATAGCTGAATAGGATATAACAGTTTTCGTATCAGAGACGAATTAACAATATACTTGCCTTCCTCCTCTGCAAACAGTCCTCGTTGGCTCGCCACAAATGCGTTATTGTATACCATCGCCTCGCTCAATAGAGACGACAAACGCTTCGTCACAAAGCGCGTATCCTTCACAGTACCCCCAAAGCTGTCATGAATCACTAATAATTTGTCTTTCGTCTTTATATTGTGAATAAAATCCCTAACAAATAAGCGATCTCTTAGGTTTGCCTCTGATATAAATAATAGCTTCATAATCCTATTCCTATCATCTTTTCCAATCGTAAAGATAACAAGAATTGTCCGATTATGTTGTAAATGTTTGGGGGATGGCCTTTTTAGACTTGCGTACAAAGTGGAACTGTTTTATTTTACAGCGGAAAACGAAGCGAGGGTATTTATTTGATTGTCAATTTCTTGAAAACCCCATCCGCCTACCGTTACATTTTTTTGTTCTTGCATAATGTCATATCTTTAGTGAACGGAAACAGCGAGAAATACTTTATTTATCACGCTTACACGCACAACTTCCTCTCTTCTACTTAAGGGAAAACGATACGCAATGGCCCTATAACCCCTTAACATAGAGAAGAGAGTCTCAATAAATCCATAGTCACAACACACAAATCTCAAAACCCATTAAAGAGTAAAAACATGAAAATCCAACATATTATAGGCCTTTTATGCCTGCTTTTCTTCTCTATTTCCTGTGGAGAAGGGAACCAAGATCTTGAGCCCTGCATGTGGACAGCCCCAGAGCCTTCAACGACTTCTTGTGCTGTTATCTCTTCTTCTGATATCCAAGTAAAAATGCTCGCCTATATAAATGAGATTCGGGCGCAAGGATGCACTTGCGGAAGCACCTATTTCCCTCCCGCATCTCCTCTCACCTGGAACTTCTCTCTCCAACAAGCAGCAGAAAGACATGCGTCTGATATGTCTACCAACCAGACCACGACCCATACGGGTTCTGATGGAAGTACCGCCCCCGACCGAATCACCGCCGCAGGATACTCATACCTCACATGGGCGGAGAGCCTCGCTACAGGCTATGCCTCTATTGAGGAGGTCATGCAGGCATGGATGGATAGCCCAGGCCATTGTGCCAATATCCTCGATTCTCGTCTTACAGAAGTAGGCGTGGCGCAAGAGAATTGTTATTGGGTGCAGGTATTTGGAGAACCTCGATAGAACCCTGAACCATAATAATGCAAGGTTTTATGAGGGATAAACATATTCAAATGATTGCCCGCGAACTGCTCATTAGTGATAACCGCGTCAAAGCAACCTTATCGCTATTGGCCGAAGGCGGCACAGTACCATTCATTGCTCGATACCGTAAGGAACTGACAGGAGGACTAGACGAAACGGTCATCCGAAAGATACGAGATCGAAACGCCCAACTCCAACAAATTGCAAGCCGTAAGGAAAGTATCTTGAAGTCGCTTACCGAAAGGAAGCTATTGACCCACGCCCTAAAGAAAAAGATTGAGGCTTGCTTCTCCCCCTCCGAACTAGAAGATCTCTACCTTCCTTACAGACCTAAGCGCCGAACCCGCGCAACAGTCGCACGGGAGAAAGGTCTTGAGCCCTTGGCAAAGCTGCTTTTCAGTCAGGAGATTGGCCTTGAACCAGAACTCGAAGCCTCTGCCTTCCTCAATACCCATAAAGGGGTTCACAACGAGGAGGAAGCCCTAGCAGGAGCACGAGACATCATAGCCGAATGGATCAATGAGAATCCACAGATGCGTAAGAAGATGCGGCGTCTATTCCTAACTAAGTCAATTGTGCATTCGAAGGTGGTAAAGGGGAAAAGAGAAGAGGGGATCAAATATTCTGATTACTTCGATTGGAATGAACCTATTGATAAAATGCCCGCTCACCGTCTACTCGCTATGCGAAGAGGCGAAAAGGAGCTTATCCTGTCGCTTAGTATAGCCCCTCCTGCTGAGGAAGCTATTCGCCTACTCGAATATCAATTCCTTAAGCGCAATGGGGGCGGTTCAAACCATATCCAAAAGGCCATACAGGATTCTTATAAACGTCTTCTCAAGCCTTCTATGGAAAACGAGTTGCGTAGCCATACCAAGAAAACAGCCGACGAGGTCGCGATAAAGGTATTCGCCGAAAACCTCAGCCAATTGCTACTTGCTCCTCCACTGGGCCCCAAAAGAGTCATGGCACTCGATCCTGGCTTTCGAACAGGTTGTAAGTTGGTTTGTCTGAATGAACAAGGAAAGCTCCTACACTTCGAAACCATTTATCCCAATCCTCCCCAAGAGCGCGTTAAATCGGCGGCCTCCACTATACGTAAGTTGGTGAAGCAATACCAAATTGAGGCAATTGCGGTAGGGAATGGAACAGCAGGGCGCGAAACAGAAGCCTTCCTTCAAACCCTTGGCCTAGATCGCTCTATTACGATTGTGATGGTAGATGAGAGTGGGGCTTCTATCTATTCGGCTTCTGATGCGGCAAGAGACGAATTCCCCGAATTGGATCTCACTATACGAGGTGCCATTTCCATTGGGCGTCGCCTCATCGATCCTCTCGCCGAATTGGTCAAACTCGACCCCAAATCTATCGGGGTAGGCCAATACCAACATGATGTTGACCAAAAGCTCCTCAAAGGAAGCCTCGATGATGTGGTTGTTAGTTGTGTAAACTCGGTAGGCGTAGAGGTAAATCGGGCAAGTAAGGAACTCCTTACCTATGTATCAGGTCTTGGGGAAGTCCTTGCAAAGAATATTATCCAATATAGAAATAGCAATGGCCCCTTCAATAGCCGCAAACAACTCCTAAAAGTATCCCGTCTTGGCCCCAAAGCATTCGAGCAAGCCGCAGGTTTTCTCCGAATATCCGATGCCAAGAATCCCCTTGATCGAACGGCTGTACACCCTGAGAGTTACCACATTGTCAAGAAGATGAGCCAAGACTTATCCCTCAGTCTGTCAGAACTTATTGATGATACCAACCAACAAAAACGTATCAATATTGAAGCGTATATCAATGGTACAATTGGCCTTCCTACTCTTCAAGACATCATGAAGGAATTGGCGAAGCCAGGCCGAGACCCCCGAGATAGATTCGAACCCTTCTCCTTTGCTGAGGGCATCAATACGATGGAGGACTTACGTGTAGGGATGTGGCTTCCTGGCATTGTCACGAATATCACCGACTTTGGGGCATTCGTCGATATAGGCGTGCACCAAAGTGGGCTCGTGCATATCAGCCAGCTTGCCGATAAGTATGTGAAGCATCCTGCGGATGTGGTGAAGGTGCATGAGCGGGTGAGAGTTCGGGTAGTGGAGGTAGATCTCCGCCGTAAGCGAATTGCCTTGTCCATGCGACCCGAAAGCCCCGAATAGCCCAATTCTCCATACTAAAATGCTGTTTATTTGCCTACCTTGCATAGGCAAATAAACATAGCTGTATGCCAATGAATTTTTCACACGCTTCTCTCTCTGAATTGCAACAAGCGAGCAAGCAAGCGCTATGGGAGTGGCAACTTGCCCACAATCCCATAGTTAGAAGATATTGTGACCTTCTGGAAAACGATTCGCCTACCTTCTTGCCTATCTCTTTCTTTAAGCATTTTGAGATGAAGACAGGGGCAACTTGGGAAGCAGAGGCTATATTTGAAAGTAGTGGAACAACAGGTATGCAGCCCTCTAAGCACTATGTTAAATCATTGGCCTTATACAAAGAGAGCATAATCGAAGGCTTCCATCACTTCTATCCCAAACAAGAGTATGCAATTTTTGCCCTACTCCCCTCCTACCTAGAGCGTGGTAACTCATCCCTTGTCCAAATGGTCAAAACGTGGATGGATACCTTTGGGCTTGTAGGAAGCGGCTTTTATCTCTATAATTTTCAAGCCCTTCGGCAAGCACTCGCTCAAGCAATGGACGCGCGAGAACCCATTCTCCTCATTGGGGTATCTTTTGCCCTCCTCGACTTCGCCCAACAATACCCTATTGCCCTCCCCCCTGATAGCATTGTCATGGAAACAGGAGGGATGAAAGGAAAACGAGCTGAGATGATTCGTTCAGAGTTACATACTGCTCTTCAAAAGGGATTGGGTGTGCCCCATATTCATTCAGAATATGGCATGACTGAACTCCTAAGCCAAGCGTATTCCCTTGGCAATGGTCGTTTTCAAACCCCTCCATGGATGGAAATACATATATCTGATTTACACCTCCCCCATATCCCCCAAAGAAATGGTCGAGCAGGTAGAATAAACATCATTGATAGAGCCAATGTGCATTCTTGCGCCTTTATCTCTACAGATGATTTGGGGTGTATGTATGAAGATGGTTCGTTTGAGATCCTAGGCAGAATCGATAATACAGAAATGAGAGGATGTAACCTTCTATATCACGCTTAACGAATACTCCCTTTCAAGGCTTTAATGTCTTTAACGGTCATTCGTTTTCGGTTGAAGTCAATAAAGTTGGCTTCTCTTAGCTGGTTCAAGACAGTTGTAACGGTTTGTCGAGAAGTTCCTGTATAGTTGGCAATTTCCTGATGGGTGAGGTGATTCTTCATGACTACTTGCCCCCCTAAGGTACGTCCTTTGGATTCGGCTTGTTGAATGACATACTCCGTAATACGGGTTTTGGCGTCTTTAAATAGTAAGGACTCTAGTCGCTTCTGGGTGAAAATAATTCTACGTCCAATCAAACCCATCAAAAAGTTCTGGAAACCCGATAAATTCTGCATAAGTGCAGTCGTGTCTTCTCTTGAAAGAATGCATACCTCTGTGGGTTCAATTGCTTGGGCATAATCGGAACGTCTCTGCTCTCCATAAACCGCGAGCTCTCCAAAAACTTCCCCTTTATTCAATACCGCCTTAATCATCTCATCCCCTTCATCAGTATAACTCGCAATCTTTACTGCTCCTTTATGGATAAAGAAAACTTTATCAGATAAATCATCACTAAAATAAATGAACTCCCCTTTTTTATAGGATCTCTTTCCCTGCGCTTGGTAACGATCCTCCGCTCCTGTGAATGGGCAAAAGTATTCAAATAAGTTTACTTCCTCTAAGAACCAAATATTTGTGTCTTTCATATACGCAATCTTTGTTTCAACTATCGAACAATGGCAGACGATTGGTTGTCTAAGTGTTACAAATATATAATCTAATACGATGTTTGTGTAGTTAATAAGACAATATAAGTCTTTTTTGTTCATTTGTACTTTAACAAAGTTCAGGTTTATGCGTATAATCACAGCAAATTGGATCTATACTCCCGAAGGACTATTCACTCAACATGTTCTAGAGGTTCAAAACGAAGGGGCAAAGGTTCGGATTCGAAAGCAAAGACCCGAAGACCGACCAGACTTCTATCAAGGGGTTTTATGTCCTGGCTTCGTGAATGCCCATTGCCACCTCGAATTATCAGCCTTCCAAGGCCGAATTCCCCCTCATACAGGCATGGTTTCCTTCATTCAATCGATCATTCGCGAAAGGTTCCAACTATCTCCCACCCAACATCAAGAAGCGATTAAAGCCTCTATGAAAGCCATATGGGATACAGGAACAGTAGCAGTAGGAGACATTTGCAATACCCTTGATTCCCTATCTGCCAAACGAGAATTCCCCCAATTATATGTACATAACTTCATCGAACTACTAGGCTTACGAGGTGAACAGTCTGATGAAATTGTTGAACGAGGCTTTAAGCTTGCCCAAGCTTTCGATGGCCTCCCTCATTCTCTGACGCCTCATGCTCCTTACTCTGTATCCCCCCAATTACGCGATCGTATCTATGCATTGCTTACCCAATCACAAGGCCTTGCTTCTATACATCTATTAGAGTCTCCCGCCGAAAGAGAATTATTTGACCATAAACGAGGGCCGTTTCTAGACTTTTGGGCAAGTATCGGCTTAGGTGAGATGCAAGCTCCCTCTCAAGATGCAGCCAACTATATCCTCCAAGGAATGCCTTCTCAACAAAAAGGGATGCTCGTCCATCTCACACAAGCGACTCAACAGGAACTCCAAACATTAGCTCAACAATACCCCCATCTATTCTTTTGCTTGTGCCCTCGTTCCAATGAGTATATCCACAACCAATACCCAGATATTCAACGCTTCCTTCCGTTTGCTGACCGTATATGCTTAGGTACAGATAGCTTCGCGAGTAATTATTCTCTCGATATATTCGATGATCTCAAGCTCCTCCACAAACAATACCCCAATCTCCCTCTTCACACGCTCCTAAAATGGGCAACAACGAATGGAGCCCAAGCCTTACAACAGTCGCAGAATTTTGGTAGCTTTGGCACTGAAGGCTATTGTGGCATCAATTGGATTTATTTGCCAAATCCCCAGCACAAAATCCTATCAGAGGATACGCCTTTGGAAAAGTTGTATTAACAAAGGCAATGAAAAAGAAATATGGCTTGGTGGAAATTTTGGCTCAAAGACAATAAAAAAAATATGCTAGCAATTGGAGATGTGCTGATTAGTAGAGATTTAAATGATAAGCAATTCCTTTGTAACCTCGCAAAATGCAAAGGTGCATGTTGCGTAGAAGGAGATTATGGTGCCCCTCTAGAACAGGAGGAAATGGAAATTCTAGACGAAATTTATCCAACCATTAAGCCCTATCTGTCCGAAAAAAGTCAACAAGCAATCCTCGAACAGGGAACTTATATCAAGGATATCACAGGAGGATACTCTACCCCTCTTGTGAAAGGCAGAGAATGTGCGTTTGTCATGTTTGAAGATGGAATAGCTAAATGTGCCATTGAAAAAGCATACTTTAATGGAGAGGTATCCTTTAGAAAACCAATTTCCTGTCATCTATACCCTATTAGAATCACGAGTCATAGTGGATTGGAATTCTTGAACTATGACAAATGGGATATTTGTCGCCCTGCATGTGTAGAAGGAAGACGTGCAGATTTAAAGGTATACAAGTTCCTTCGAGAGCCCATTATTCGAAAATATGGGGAGGAATTCTACGAAGAACTAGATGCGGCCTTCCAGCTCTATGACAAGCAAAAAAACAAACGCAACTAAGCCTATGAACTACCATAGCTTATTCCCTAAAAAAGGAATCATCATAGGTTGTATACACCTCCGTCCTCTACCTGGTTCACCTCTGTATACTGGCAACCTAACCGCTGTATATGAGCAAGCACTTCATGAAGCATCTCTCTATCAACAAGCAGGGGTAGATGCCCTTATCATGGAGAACTTTCACGATATGCCTTTCTTCCCACAACGGGTTCCTGCCTATACAGTTGCAGCGATGACCGCTATTGGCCGAGAGCTAACCCGCGCAATCGATATCCCTTTGGGGATTAATGTACTACGTAATGATGCAGAATCTGCAATGGCAATTGCAACTGCGATTGAAGCCCAGTTTATTCGGGTCAATATCCATATAGGCGCTTACGTAGCAGACCAAGGCCTTATTCAAGGAAATGCCCACCTGAGTACCCGTCTACGTTCCCGCCTCAAATCATCCGTCCTTATATTCGCTGATGTTCATGTAAAGCATGCAGCTCCATTGGCCGACCGCGGATTGCTCGAAGAAACCCAAGACCTTGTCTATAGAGGGTTGGCTGATGCCGTCATTGTCTCGGGTTCCCGAACAGGTGCAGCAACTTCTCCAGAGACTGTAAATGCTATCAAGGCAAAAGCGGATGTTCCTCTCTTAATTGGCAGTGGCGTGAATCCCCATAATATCAAAAACCTTAGTCAGGCCGATGGCTTCATTGTAGGAAGTTATTTTAAAGAAGAAGGAAAGGTAAGCAATGCTGTAGATCCACAGAGGATTAAAACCCTATTGCAAGCAGCAAAATCCCTTCGATAACTTCTGGTTCGAAAAAATATCCTTTTGGGTGCAACCCCTCTCATATCATCAATGTCTTTAGGGCAAATACAATAAACTAACCCAAAGACATGAAAAGCAACATATTTTCTTCTATCACCATTTGTATAGCCCTCATTCTATTCGCTACCGCATGTGAAGGTCCATTGGTAATCCCTTGTGAGAAAGGGGAAAGTTCTACAATCACGGAAACAAGAAACATACAAGATTTCAAGCAACTCATCATTGAATTACCCGCCAATATTCATCTATCCCAAGATAGCGTATTTAGCCTCGAAATTGATGCGCAAGAGAACATTCTTGAAATTATAGAAACCAGCCTAACAGGCGATATACTCGAAATCACTTCAGACCGATGTCTCCGAAACCATGATCCTATTACCATTCGAATCTCTATGCCTGAGGTAACGATGATAGATGTTAAAGGCTCTGGTGATGTTATTTCCCAAGACCGTTTCACAACCGACAACCTTGATCTTAAAATTGTAGGCTCTGGCGATATTCACTTAAATGCTGATGTCCAATTCCTCAATGCAAGAATCCTAGGATCAGGTGATATGCACATTGACATAAATGCTACAGATATTGATTCAAAAGTCACGGGTTCTGGTAATATTGAGCTTTCGGGTCAAAGTGAAAACCATAATATAGACATTGATGGACATGGAGATGTTCATGCCTTTGATGCAACTACAAATCAAGCAGATGTCAATATCCGAGGCTCAGGAACTGCAGAACTTTTTGTAACAAGCACATTAGATGTCAAAATCACAGGAAGCGGCGATGTATTTTATAAAGGCAATCCCCTTGTAGATGCAGATATCTCAGGATCAGGCAATGTAGTTGATGCAAACTAAACCTTACTCCTAAGCCAAACCTTATTCATTTCATTCGAACATAAGCGAATTTACTGCGGTTTGTATACGCCTAGAGCGTTTGCAAGCCGCACTTTTTTATGCCCCTCTAAAATCCTTTCTGCCACTTGATATACTCATATCTATATGCACGATATGCCCTATCCCATTCTTTAGGATATTGCTTCATAATCTTCTCAACCTCCTCTTTCAGCACATCAATTCTCTCTTCTTCTATGTAATACTCCTTTGCTCGATTCGCCTGCGGCAGATGTGGGAGAAATTCCTCCACTGAGAAGGGGGCATCTAACTTGTCCATCCCCTCTAGGTATATGAGCGCAATCGCCAATTGCCATTTCATATCCCATCCTCCTTCAAACATCTTCAAGGCTTCAAATATTTGGTATTTATCACTTGGGTCTAGCTCTTTCAATAGTTTAGCAATATCCTCAGGATAATTTCGCTCCACCTTTACCCATTCCTCATAATTACGCATGTATCGTTTTTCGAGGGAATCCACCTTTGCTGGATGTGTCTTAGCCCATACACGTAGGTTTCGAATAAATAGTTCATACTGTTTCTTTTCAAAATAGAATTGCATGATACTATCCTGATGAGGAAAATCTGGGGCATAACTTTTGAAGAACTCCTTGACTGCTTTGGGACGATTCGATACTTCTGTAGAGAATATTGTTTCGTACATATTCGCGCATAAGGCCATCCAACCTGTGTTTTCCACTTGCCCAGGTTCCTTAAAGCGTTTGTAGCAATAAGACAAATCTACCCCAACCGCTCCCAATAAGCTAAAGAACATCTTTCTTCGCTTAAGGCCTCCCTCTTTCATCCATTGTGCATATACCTGCGCATATGCTTTTTCCGCTTCGCGCACCTCATCCTCCCAATTCTTTGACCAACTGTGCACATCTTGTAAGAAAGTATCCAAAGGAATTCTTTCTTCATAATATCGCCTCAAAGACTTAGGAAAATGTGGAGCAACAGCCTGAATCGTTAGCGTCGCACTATCGATTTTTGCTTGGTTATGGTACTCCCCTTCTAGCTTCACCAAAATTAACGCAATGAGGGCTTGCCAGCCTTGGTTTCGTTTCATTCCGACTTGCCCGAAATACGAGAATACATCATCAATATGCTGGGGGATTTTATCTGAAGACTTTGGCACTATAGTATCAATTGGGAGATAAGCCGTATGAGGCAAACGCGCATAACGAAGCTCTTGAATCACAAAATCATTCGTATCCAATGTCTCAATCATATCATAGACATCTCGGATATACGCTCTTATACTCGCCTTCTTCAACATACTATCGACTTTCGTCCCCCTACGATAAATTAAATACCGAAACAATGGGTCGTCAATTACCCGTTGGAAAACCCTCTGTGAGAAGGCTTCATAATGGCTAAACCCCTTTAAGCTCTCATACTTTGGGAAATACGCTTGCGTATTATCATTCAGTCCTGCCAAACGCCGCCAGTCACAATTGGCGAAAGCCTCCACATCTACCAATACCTTCTCTTGCTTCTTTCGATGCTTCATCACCCAATCAGCAGACTCTTTGTATCCTGTTTCTTTCACATTCTTCAGTTGGAGCTCATGATGTTGCATTGCCAATATACTTCCATTCAACACTAGGATAGAAGCCAAAAGCCCCCACCCAATCCACTTCTTGACACTCAATCGTATAAATACTGATACCCCAAATGGCAACAACAGCATCCCTGGAATAAGGTAATATCGCCAGAGAGGATTCAAGGTTTTATTGAAATATTTAACACTAACCAGTGTGAAGAAGAACAATCCTAACAACAGTAATCCCCAAGCCGAGCGCTTTCGAATATGGAGAATAACCCCTATCACCACAAAAGGAACAATAAAGACAGGGAGTACCCCTAGCTCATCTCCCCACAAATAGGATAAATTGCCCCATAAACTATCTCCCCCCATATTATTGGCCAATACTTCGGCATCACTTGTTGTAATTCCATAGAGAGGCATTCCTTTAGTTGCCATACTTGTTGCGACATACCAAACGAGACTCAGGGCATTTGCCCATCCATATAAGAAGAATCGCCAGATGTTTCGATCGTATAAAAGCAATACAAAAGGCAAGAGGGCAGCAAAAACCCAGCCTTCAAATCGAACCAAATTTGCATAATTGGCGAAACAAGATGACATGAATAGCCAAAAGACTCTTTTGCTATCCACAAACCGAAATATCCCCCATAGACTAGCAAGAATTAAACACAAGAACAGAATCTCAGAGAGGGGGATTACAGAGAAAACGACATGAAATGGCAATACCGCGAGAATAACTCCTGTGAAAAAAGCAGTCTCTCGATCAAACACCCTATGAACGATAGCAAACAATAGATATATCGAACCCAAGCCTGCCATCAAACTTAGGAGCCTTCCAGCCCAGGCAATTGGAATGCCGAAATAAACCCCTGTAGCAATCAATACATGATGTAGGGGAAGCCAAGACAATCCGCCAGGAATAAATTTAGTATTCTCCACCCACGTTTGTGTTTGGAGCAAGCGACATAGACCATCCCCTTCTGTTCCAATGATATCAGTGGTCAATAGGAACAAGAACCGAATGATGAATGCCAATCCGAGAATAACTCCCAACATTTGGCTATTGGTAAGAAAAGAACTCCACAAGGGTTTGCGTTCGGCATCAATTACCGATTTAATGAAAGCATTGTTCCGCATATCACCAACCAATTAATGGATCATTCAATCCCTATTTATTTACATTGAATAGACTGAATAAAGGGTGCTATGGGGTTTTGGGGTTCGGCTGCAGGTGTAAAGTATTTTATCTCAAAAAGTTGATCGCTTTTACTACAATAAAAAAACGTATAGGAAGATTCATAATAGCTCGATATTTCTGTACACCCACCGTATACAAATCGTTTGTTTGCATATAAGTGATAGGAAAACTTCCAATCATCTCCCTCCTCTTTGTATTCAATGGGCTTATATTTCTCTGGACAACGTATAGAATTTGAGAATTTCCCTGGATAGGGAGAGGGTTGTTCCTTAAAGATGCTCTCTACTAGCACCTTCCGTTTATTCATTTTATTACGTGCACTATCTGAATCCATATTGGGATGCGATTTAATAATCAATACATCCTCACCAGATTTAAGGGTAATATGCGTTTGGGTATTTTCTTTCCTTTCTTGTTCGACCTCAAAATGCCCCATAATATCCATTGCAACAGGCAGATAATCAGGGAGGCTTGCATTTTTCTTTGGCCCTTTACACCCCACCCCTACTATAATACAAATCAAAATGAATGTAAACGAATATTTCATAGATGTTTGTTTAGCTTAGATAATCTGTAGACTATTTTGAATCTTGGACGCAACGTACACAAAATCCATTGAACTTGCTGTCGTAATCTCGAATCACTACAGGATATTCTTTAAAGAAATCTCGGTGCCAAGCATTATCAAAACCGTCGGAAGTGGAACTCCAAATTGCGTTATCGGGGTCTAGCTTCACAAAAGTTCCATCAGCATTTCGGGGAGGGAGCTCAAGTTCCAAATTGAATTGTCCTTTCCCTTCGAGTTCTAAAACCTTTGTCGCCTTCTTCGCTCCGCCAAGGTAATTAATCATGATATCCCATTCGGCATCTGTTGGGATATGCCATCCTATAGGGCAAATCCCACGGCCTCCCTCTAGCGTATCATAGTCCATTGCCTCCAACCATTCGTATAGAGCTCCTAAAGAATCGCAGAGAGTTGAATCATTGTTCAAGCAATACTTATCAATGATTCCGTCATCATAAGATTGTTGGCTATTGGGATTACCAAAATCTTCGCTTCTGATGAAGACTCCTATATTCAAATTTGCGGCCATCCAACATTGAGAGCCAATTAAAACAGTGGGATAAGATTTACCATCCCGTTCATCTACCAATATAGGATTATCAGGACAGGGCATATACACAGAATCAGGCGTACCACACAACTGTAAGTCTCCCACTTGAATAATCGATTCTTTGCCTTCGACCAATACCCGTTGGCTCATTACCCCTCCTTCCCCGAATGCCTGAACGATAAAGCGCTCTTCTTCAGGTGCAAAACGCTTAAAAACCCCTGATTTCTTTGTATACGCAAACTCGTCAAGGTCTCTCATAACGTCATATTCCGACACCCCTAAAAGACGAATCCATGCGCGATCGAGGGGTTTTCCTTGACAATCCACGACCCTTCCTGTTACCACTCTTTTCCGATAGCCGCTATTCGTGCCATATTTAGGAATTCCATTTTCTGAGGTGGGGCCATAATAATGCTTTTGCCCCTGATATTCGGAAAGGAACGTTTTATATTCATTGAAATACACCTTTCTTCCCAACATATTGAGGCTTTCGTATAGCGACTTATAGCACATTTGGAATTGCCACTTTCCATCACGCCCCCAATGTCCATATCGAAAATTACCAATAATATTATTAAATCCAGCTGGGGCAACAAAATGGGTCACTTCCTCCTTCGCTTTAACCGCAATTTCTAGCCCCAAGTTGTCCTTATGTTTGCTAAAGAACGCATCATCCACTCGCACCCAATCTGTAATCTCCTCTTGTGGAACTCCACACGTTTGAGGAATTTCTTTTAGGATCTTATACTTATGGAAATGGGCATTGGCCTCATCCTTCATTTGGTGGAGGATAATGGTAAACCGAGCAATAGAGGAATTCCATGAAGCGAGCCCAGCAAGTGGGTTATCCTCTGTTAAAGGAGCTTTGTTATTACAAGAACAAAGCAAACAAAATACTAGGCAGAGAGGAAGCGTAAGCTTCTGTAAAGATGAGTAAGACATGGGGTATTTGTTTTACATAGAGAGCACTTTATCAATAGGATAACATTTATATCCTAGCAAAGATAGTATTTCGGTCAAAAAAGATTCAAGTGAAATCCCGTTTTGTGTGAGCAGAAAATACACTAGTTTTGGGCATATGCCTAAGTCAAGCATTCGCACATACATTCGAATCTTTGTAAGTTATGGGATTAGCCTCTTATTTCTAGGAATCGTCCTTCGGAAGATCTCCTCAGAAGCCTCTATATGGGAAGCCATCCAGCAAGTACGAATCGAATACTTTGCCATAGGGAGCCTATGTATTGCTGCCGAATTCATCTTTCAAAGCCTTCGTTGGCAAAGTCTTTTACAGACATTGGGGAAATATTCTCTTGCCCAAACGCTTCCTTCTGTAATTTTAGGACACTTCTACAACACGATTCTGCCCTCTAGGTTAGGGGAGCTTATTCGGCCTGCCCACTTTAGCAACAAACATGGATTGCCTTTTATGACAGTACTTGGATCTTGTGTGATTGAACGGGTATTTGACGGGATGCTCGTCGTTCTGTTGCTTCTCTTCTCGCTAGTGGTCTTGCAAGTAGACAATATCAACCTCCATGCCCTTATCCCCGCAGGTATTAGCATATATATCATCGCATTATTGGGCATATTGCTGATTGTAAAAACCCAATGGATAGATCAAATCTTGCAACGGTTTGCTCCTAATAAGGTAAGCCAATATGCACAAACATGGTTACAAGATATTCGTAAGGGGTTTGGCCTCATCAAACATTGGCGACACGGATTCTTAGTTTGTTTATGGTCAATGACACCTTTGTTCCTTAACATTTTATCGAACTACTACTTATTGCTCAGTTTCCCTATTCCGTCTGCCTTACAAAGCCTATCAGCAGCATGCCTGATTAGTGCCGCCATCAGTTTAGCCTATACCATTCCTTCGGCTCCTTCAAGTATAGGCGTATTTCATTATGCCATCATTTTAGCCTTAGAAGCCATTGCGCACAAAACGGCAACTCCCATAAGTCCAATAATAGAAAGCCAATTCGTCCTTATGTCTTTTGTGATTTATGCTGCCTCGCTCATCCCTGATCTGCTATTGGGGGCAATTGTCGCTTTTCGGGAAAGGCATATCCTGACCTCTCTAAGCCAGAATGAGCCATAAATATAAATTCATGCTTTTAGCCTATAAAAAGTTTACTATTTTTGAAGAGTAATATAGCCGAAAAGTTGATTATCCGATTATACACAAGAACAATCACTACTTAACTACATACAAACATATGCAAAACAATTACGCATCTTGCATACCCAAATGGTGTGTAAGCTCTCTAGTTATTCTATTAGTCCTGAGCTTTTCATTTGAAGTTAATGCCCAAAGTCTTATTAGACCTGGAAAGTCTGATTTCTTCTTTAGAAATTCAGGGACGGTCAATCAGTATAACTATATTCTCTGGACTCCCTTGGTAAAAGGAGGAGCTGGAGTATTTTACAATGCTGATGGCGTTACTCCTGCACGTATGTATCTTGGGGGATACATTCGACCGCTGAGAGATATCCAAGGAAAAGGAGAAATCATAGTAGGAGGGCATATAGAAACCCAAAACCTAGCTAAAGTTTCTGAATTCCAAATAGAATATCGCTCTCGCTTAGGGATTTCTGGGGGTGGAGGATTTGTCGCAAGAGAATTTGGTCCTGATGTAGCATGGGCAAAGCTTTCATATAGAGGAAAGTTTGGTGATAATTGGAAGTATACTACTACTTTACAAGCCCAGTATATTGATGTGGGAACAGATAGTAAGGTATACCCTGGAGGGTATCTTGCCATATACAATCCAAAGTACCGTATTGCAGGGGGATATGAAGGCGAACAATGGAGAATGCAAGTAGGATACATAGGCGAAAAATCTGACAAATTCCTACGTCCTGCATTCGAGGTTCTCTATGTAGACAATACCGTTGGAAGCCAATTGGGAGGGCCTCGTTTCCTATTTGTGAACGCAACCCTACGCTATTGGTTCGGATTCCTATCTAATCCAGCTTCTCTAGGACGTGCCATGGGACCAACAGGACTTGAATATGGAAACCCATTAGGCTATTTAACTCCTGGTACATGGAACCGTCGATTGAATCCTTGGGAACTCGGTACTGCGGTTGATTTCCGCTTGGTTCACCTTGCCTTTGCCAAAGAGAATTTTAGAGGCAAAGCAGAATTACTTTTCTTCCCCGTCGAATTGGCCAGACGATCGACTCCAAGTCAATGGGACAATGTATTCCTAGGGACTTACCTCGCCTACGCAAGCGTTCCTGGATTTGATGTGGATGCAATGCCTGGGGTAATGGCAGGGTATTACCAAAAGTTTCCTAAAATACACCTTGGGGTACAAGCCGAATATGACATTGACAATAACCTCCCAACCTTCAGCGTAGGAGTACTTCACTGGTTCAAACCTAAAAAGTAAACAGTCCGATTTTCATCTGAATAACAATACTTCACTAACACTATGTCAAGCAATAGATTTACCCAAATCCTTATCCTAGTCTGCTGCGTTGCCTTCGTTGCTTCTTGTTCCAAAGGCACAGAAGCAGAAGGCGAAGTTAAGCAAGCAACAAAACTATACTGGTTCATTCCTGATGGAATGCGTGCCGAGCCTGAGCTATTCGATATCTATAAATGGGCTGAGGAAGGACGCCTCCCTAATATCAAGAAAATGATGGACTCAGGGGTCTATGGATTCTCCAAACCCATGTTTCCGACCCATACTCCCGTAAACTTTGCAACCCTATTAACAGGAACCACGCCTAAAGTTCATGGAGTTGCCGATGGCCCCATGCACATAGAAGGGCATACCCTCAATAAAGTTTCTGTTGGAGGATTCCGTTCTCAAGCAAGAAAAATCCCTGCGGTTTGGTCTGTATTTGAAGACGTTGGGAAAAAGGTCTTGTTGCACTCTGTTCCTGGTTCGACCCCTCCCGAGATTAAAGACGGAGTCGTGATTCGAGGTCGTTGGGGAGGTTGGGGTGCAGATGTACACGCCATTAACTTCGAAACACGCCTAAAAGGGGTTCAACGCTATAAGCAAGGACGAGGTTCTCGCCTATTCTTCTTTGGTCCTCAATTGACACAGTACCTAGATCCAGTTGAAGAAAAGGAGCCAAAGGTTAAGTTGACATCCTTCAGTCCTATTTTGAAAGCTGAACTTACTTCTTGGGGAGCTACAGCTTATGCATATGTATATGACAGCAGCGATGACAAGAAGGTAAACTATGATAGAGTTGCTTTCTCTGCTGACCAAGAGAATATATTGGCGGATATTAAGCAAGGGGAATGGAGTGATTGGAGCCCTGTACAATTGAGTTGGAAAGAACAACAGTATGCTTCCAACTATAAGTTCCACATCATCAAATTGGATGAAGATGGCTTCTTCCGACTTCGCATATTCTACAACAACCTTAACCAATTCCTCACCCAACCTGCTGAGGTAGCAAAGGATATTACAGACAATGTAAGTCCGATGGTTGATTTCGTAGACAATTTCCCTCCACAGCTCATCTACTATCCAGAAGATAAGCAAACCTTCCTTGATGAATTGCACCAATCATTTGACTATCATACAAGTGTAATCCCTCATTTGATGAAGTCCTATAGCCCAGATGTTGTAATTCATGACATCTATAGCCCCAACCAGATGCTTACAAGCCGATGGTGGTTAGGGTATATTGACCCAACAAGTTCGCGCTATAATGATGTAGACGAAGCAGAACGCGAAAAGCTTTGGACGGAAGTAAAGGATATGTATGGACGATTGGATTCAATGATTGGAACAATCATGACCAATGCAGATGATAGTACGCTGATTGTACTGAGTTCGGATCATGGAGCCCATATCCTGAACAAATGGGTACGCATCAACAACTACCTCGCAAAGAAAGGATACCTCAAGTTTACCATTGACAAAAAAACAGGAGAGCCTAATATTGATTGGGCAAATTCTAAGGCGATTTACCTAAAAATGGATGGGGTTTTCATTCATCCTGATGGATTGGCTGGAGAATGGAAAAGAGGATCTGGCGAAGAATATGAAAAGCTAAGAGACGAAGTAGCTGCATACCTCCTCGAATTGAAAGATGAAGATGGTACTAAGCCTGTAAGTGGTGTATGGAAGTGGGAACAAGCAGAAGAAGTACTTGATTTACCAAAGGATAGAGTAGGTGACTTGATTGTAGCCAATAAAGCAGGCTATGGTTGGAATGAAGAGATGAGTGAAGACTTGCAATTGTTTGATACCCCTCTCAAAACAGGATATAAGCAAGCCATCATCGTAGATGAAACCAAGGCTATGTGGACGCCTTTCATGATTATGGGACCTGGCGTTAAAAAAGGTGTCAAATTATCTGATGCCATTGACCATAAAGATCAGCTCCCTACTATATTGAAAGCCCTCAATGTAGAAAATCCGAACCAAATGGAAGGGACGATACTTGAAGGAGTATTGGACTAACAATACCCTATCAATAGGTAATATGTAAAAGGGATTCTGGTGTTTTTCATCAGAATCCCTTTCCAACATAGCAGAAATACCCAAAGACTTTATATAATAGATGGATAAGGCCGCATATTCAAGCATCTTGGGCTATTATGATAGAAGTTTTCTTGATGGTGGCAACAAGAATTAAAAACATATCAAAACTTAAAAAGAGACGTATTTGGGCAACACTTCAGCAAGTATAAAATAGTTAATAAAAACTCATTATCAGTTTATTAATCTATCCTAAGGGCTTATTTTACTTCAGCAAACACAAAAAGTGCAATTGGTTGCGAACAATGCAGGGTTTCCTATACAGAAGTGTAGAGACAAGGTTGAGCGTGTAGTGCTTGCTCTACAGAAGTGTAGAGCCATGGTTGAGCGTGTAGTGCTTGCTCTACAGAAGTGTAGAGCCATGGTTGAGCTTGTAGTACTCGCTCTACAGAAGTGTAGAGACAAGGTTGAGTTTGTAGTACTCGCTCTACAGAAGTGTAGAGACAAGGTTGAGCGTGTAGTCCTCGCCCTACAGAAGTGTAGAGACAAGGTTGAGCGTATAGTGCCTGCCCTACAGAAGTGTAGAGCCATAGTCGAGTTTGTAATGCTCACTCTACAAAAGTGTAGAGCTCTGGCTGAGCGTGTAGGGATAGCTCTACAAAAGTTGCCAGGCTAAGGCTACCTTTGCATAATCCCCTTTACAATTTCCATTTTCACTTCCCATAAAAACATTTCATGAACAAGTCGCTTTTTACCTATATCATTCTTCTCATCTGTGCAGGTCTGATAAGCCTCACTACCTCCTGCCAAAAAGCAGCAGAAGAGCATAGTGCCCCTCCCCCACCAAAAAAACTAGGGCTTCTTCATCATGATGCCGATAAAGCTCAAAAAGGGCATTATACCTTAGTTGAAACTGATTTAGTAGAGGTTTTCGACATGGAAGGCGAGTTAGTTTCGACCTTCCCTGGCTTTCTTGCTGCTATTTCCGATTCCAATTACATCATGACAGCTCTCGACAATGATGGAAATAAGCTTATGATGCTAGACACTAACCTAAACCTCATATGGGAAAAGGAATTAGCTGTTCATCATGACATTCATATATCGCCTGACCAAAATAAGATATTTGCCTTAACCTCAGATGTACAGGAATTCAAAGGCAAAAGAGTGAGATTTGATGCAATAAATTGCTACGACCGACAGGGAAATCTATTATTCAGATGGTCTTCCTTCGAAAACCTAGACGAAATGATGGAGATTATCAAAAAATCTCCTTGTGCACCCCTTAGAGTAAAAAATGCTCCCGATTCTCTCAAAGAGGATGAAACTTATATATCTTCAGAGCCACAGGACTACTGGGTAAAAGAAAACAACCTGAATGTAGATGCTGGGTACCAAATATTTCATCAGAACTCCGTTGAGGTACTGAAAGAGAATTCGGTTTATGAGAAACTCCCCGCCTTTAAACCTGGGAATCTGCTCGTTAGTTTCGCTTTCTTCGGCTTTATTGGGGTAATGGATGCTGAAACCCGCAAATTCTTATGGACATACTATCATCCTATGTGTGCCTCTCAGCATACACCCGTATTGCTCCCTTCTGGAAAGATTCTTATGTATCGCAATACTTGGGGAGAGCTTGATTACTCTTCTGCGATTGAGATTGATCCTGTTTCCAAAGAAATTACGTGGGAATATGATGGCCCTAAACCTAAGTCATGGAAATCCGACCATGTATGTATCACCCAACGATTGGACAATGGCAATACCCTCATTTCGGATGTCACCTATGGAGGACATCTTTACGAAATTACCCCCGAGAAAGAAATTGTATGGGAATTCCTGTATCCATTAGCTGATCCAGAAGGATATCCGCTTGAAATTTATCGAGCAAGACGCTTGCCCATTGACAAAATCGAAAAGTTTATTCAGGCTCCTTAAGTATAGAAGCGAAAGATTAAATAAATTCGCCCTCTTAATCGTAAACATATACACAAAATCTCAACATACATAGCAAACTATGCCGAATCGTGACTCTCTCTACCTGTACAAAGGTTGTATAGCAATCCTACTATTTTGTTTGTTCGCGATCCCTCAATTGGATGCCCAAAGCCTCCTTAGACCTGGGAAATCAGAATACTTCTTCCGTAATGCAGGTTCTTTTAGCCAATATAACTATCGTATAATGGCTCCTTTCGTCAAAGCAGGGGTTGGGGTATTTCATGATCCCACAAGTGCCGATCCTGCCCATATCTATCTGGGAGGATTTATCAAACCGCTCAGAGATCCAGAAGGCAAAGGGGAACTTATTTTAGGAGGCCATCTTGAAACGGAAAAGGCTGTCCGAGGATCAGAATTTCAAATAGAATATCGCTCTCGTTTGGGACTGACAGGAGGGGGAGGATTTGTGACGCGGAAAGCAGGTGCGGAAGTTGTATGGGGAAAGCTCTCCTATAGAGGTACCTTTGGGCCAGACTGGCAATATACAGCCACCGCACAAACACAATATATCGATACAGGGACAGAGACGAAGGTCTATCCTGGTGGGTATCTCGCAGTTTATAATCCGATATATCGATTTGTTTTAGGATATGAAGGCGAACAATTAAGGGCGCAAATTGGATATGTAGGCCCCAAAACAGAAAAGTTTTTCCGACCTGCATTTGAAGCTCTATATGTAGACAATACCATGGGCGAGCTATTTGACGGTGCTCGATTCTTCCTCATCAATGGAACCATACGGCATTGGAAGGCATTCTTCTCGAATCCACCTGCACTTGGGCGTGCCATGGGGGCAACAGGCCTTGAGTTTGGAAACCCCTTAGGATATTTAACCCCAGGCACTTGGAACCGAAGACCAAATTCTTGGGAAATAGGAACAGGAGCGGTTTTCCGACTTGCCCATTCCTCCTATGCGAGAGAAACCTTTGACGGAAAATTAGAAGTCCTATTCTTCCCCGTCGAATTGGTACGATGGCAAAACCCGAGCTTATGGGATAATGTATTCGTCGGATCCATTGTTAGCTAGTATCTGACCGAAAAGTGTCTATGGCTCTTTGATTCGTCTCTGATATTTTGGAGCGCAAGCATATTTCGTTCTCTTGTTTCGGTCATTTTTGGGTCTTTCTCAGTGGCGTTTTGGGAATAG
>Ga0163111_10000363_pt1 | contig 27356 bp, 5 predicted proteins | sample CRUFie1St18metaG_FD_109645 | JGI IMG/M metagenome (GOLD analysis project Ga0163111, IMG submission 109645) | Marine microbial communities from the Costa Rica Dome - CRUD Field 142mm St18 metaG | ecosystem: Environmental > Aquatic > Marine > Oceanic > Photic zone | place: Costa Rica: the Eastern... | reverse complement strand
GAGGAAAGGCTTATATTTTGGTTTAGGCAATAGATAAAGGATAGGAAGACTTTTTTGGTAGAAGCTAGGGTAGGGAGACTTTTCAGAGGAATCAGGAAAGGGGAGAAAGACTTTCCTCTTCTTTTTGTTTAGGGTGAATTCCAGTGTAGAATTTCCCTCCTCTTCGTCTAGGGGGACAAGAGTAATATGACCGTTTTTATCAGTGGTGTATGATTCTCTAACTTGGAGGCTTTCTGTTTGACGAACAACTTTTATATCAGTTAGTGGCTTTCCTGATTCTATATCAACGAAGCGGACGCGGCGATGTCGAGCAGAATCAGTGAGGATTTGACATGCCCACGAGACGACGTGGAATTCTGCAAATACTACTGTTCCCTTTTGGAGATTAAATGTCGAATCATTGGAAATAATAAGTGCGTATTCGTACTCTTCTAAAAGGGGAAGGTATATATCGGATTCTCCTGTGGTGACTGTTGATTGTTTGTTTGTAAGGAGAAGTGTTTGCTCATAGACTGTTGCTTGCTTACCTTTTCTCTGGTGTAACCATGCGAAGGGATTATGAGTCGGAAACTTCTGAAAGTGTATTCGTTTAACTCCGTAGGATAACCGTACTACTTTGAGATATACTTTGGAAAGATTCTCATACTTGAGGTGTACGTTAATGGGTTTGTGAGGATAGGCATAGGCTGATAGATTGCAGGATAAGTTTTGGGAGAGAAGGATTCTCTTGGTGACTTTTTTTCTAGGCAGTTGTATCTTCGGATATATTTTTTTGAGATAGGCAGTGTAGTATTCCTCCATGTCTTCGGGTATTTTGCCTGAATTGTGTTGGGTTCTTATATGCATAAACCTTTGATAGACAGATAAAACCTTTTTATAATGAGAATCTCCATCAATACTATCTAGCGAAAAAAGGAGGAATGATTGGCCATGATTTGGGACTTTAGAAGACGTAGGAGTAGGAAGCTTTTGAAGGAAGAACTGTTTATATGCTGCGCTTTGAAGGTAGGTATGCATATCCTTAAACAAGTGACCAATTAAGCTTGAATAGGAAGGATGACCATCGGCATAGTTGATGAATAAGGGTTTGAAAGTATCGAGAGGGGTTATATAAAGGATTTCCATGGGTTCGAGGGCATCAAGATAAAGCCGCATAATTTCTTGATGGATTTGTGAGCTAGTCCAGTTACGGAAGCTTTCTTGGTCGGGAGTCCCCTTTAACTCGTCAGGGATTGCCCCGTTTTGTCGTTTGTAATAGTCGTGGTAATAGTGGGCTAGATATACTTGCAAGATACTGCGTGCAGCTCCTGTAGATTCTTCTAGGTTCTGCTGTAACAATAATACATTGGCATCATCAGGGGATTCATTAAAGAGTACATTAAGCTCGATGAGGTTGAGCATTGAAGCGATTCTATATCCTGTTTGCTTGTCTTGGCAAGCTTGCTTATACACCTCCTGGGACATGCGAAAGGCATCCTCTGTTTGGTTGTAATGCAGTTGCTTTATCTGCTCCCACTTATCGGCATAAGGGAAAGGGAGAGTTTGGGAGTCTGCAAGTAGAGGAGTCAGCCATAACAATAAAACGGGAATGGGACGTAGGTGTATAGTTTGTTTCATCTTCTAGATTTTTATACAAGATAGGGAGGTGAAACAAAAAACGCAGAGGACAAATTGCCCACTGCGTTTCATGGTATGTTGTGTGTCACTTCTGTATTTATTGGATGCGTATGCGAATTCCCTTCGAATGCGAAGTAAACTCTGGTGCGTACATGCATTGCATAGAAGCCACTCCATTGGCGAAATCTCCTTTATGAACGGCTCTTAAGGAGTATTCGAATACGTGTTTTCCTTCAGGGAGTCTTTCCATGAAAAAGTGTGTTGCTGCATCTTTGGTACTCTCATAGTACCCAAGTGCTCCTTGGCTTCTGTAGCCAGAGAGTACATTTATAGGTTCAAAGCCCGATGCCCGCATATCCTTTAGGTGTACGTATTCCATTTCTCGATCGACAGTAATCTCAATTCGTACGACTATCTCGTCTCCTTGTTGGATGCTATTGCCCTCTTGAACTTTGGTAAGGAGAGGGCCAGATTCGGTGTTCTTTTTGATAAATAGTTCCTTGCTGATTTTCAAAGGGGTGGTCGAATACGTGATTTGGTCAAGGGGTTGGAAGTATTGCCAATAAGCAGCTCCCCATCCAATACCTAAATTGGATTTTGCAACCGTTATATTGCCCATATTCTTCTTAACTTCTTCTTTTCCCCATGCTTTTTTGAAGTAGCCTGTGCCAGGCTCTACATAGGTATCCGAATCAGATAGAGGACTGAGCCTCTCGTCTCCTAAAGTAACTGTTACCAATTCTGTTTCCTCTAATAGCTCATTGCCTGTCATGAGCAGGGCATTGCAGGCTGCCACAGTTGCGCGGGTACTCTCCCAATTATGGGTTTGTTTCTCCTTGAGAAGCCATTTTTTCATGGCTTCCACTGCTTTGGGGTATCCACCTACTTCGCTAAAAGCTTGTATAAGAAGGGATTGAGTTTCGATATTTGCTTGGTACCAATAGTATCCGTTCGGTTGTAGCCAGTACATACCTAATGCTGGGTCATGGATTGCACGATTTTTAAGGGAAGCAATGATGGTTTTGGCTGTTGCTTCTTCTCCATTACGAGCCATGACCATTGCGAGCATACCTTGCATATAGGGACTTTGTTTAGGCCAATGGGCTTTGGCTTGTCTCATCCAATAATTATAAGCTTTGTGTTGGGGGGAGCTCATAGCGTTATGGGAGAAGAAGGAACGAGCATATAAATACTGGATGATGTCTCTTTGGATCATATTGTCTGCGGTATCTACTTCTGGCAATTGACTGAGAAGGTATATGTATTCATCATACATATCCTGATCTAGGTATTTGATGGCATTTTTACCCATATTGATAAGCTTGTTCTCTTTTAGTTGCTGAACTTCCATCTTGTGAAGATTGCCTAGGCCAATAACAATAAGTCGTGTGATATACGGACTACTTCTCATTCCTGGGAACCAACTAAATGAACCATTGGGCTTCTGACGGTGGCTTAGCTTCTTGAGGGCTGATGCATTCCTTTTCTTCAATTGATTGAGGTCGAATAGGAGCCCGACCCGCTTTTTCCGTTCGTTTTCGTCTTGGCTAGCCATTACCCAAGGAGTCTCTTCTAGTAAGACCGCTTTGAGCTCTTGGTTCTGTTCAAGATTGGATAATAGGGCATTTCGGTCTTGATCTGTTTGAGTTGTATCTGACCAAGTCGCAAATATCTCTTCGATTTTTGGATTCGAATTGGCAATGTGGCTTGCGAGGGCATTGGCATAGAATCGACTGAAGAGTTGTTCGCTACACTCATGGGGGAATTCCATGAGATAGGGGAGGGATTGTACGGCATACCAAGCAGGATTTGAAGTAAACTCCAATGAAAAACTATGATGCTTCATGCCAGGTATTTCATCAGACTTCAGGAGTTTGCTAAATGTAAAATCTTTGGTCTCATTTCCATTAATGGGCAATGGCAAGCTTTCCGTTACAAGCATTTGATTCTTTAATACAGGGATTGTATTCTCTTCTCCATCGGAGAAATTGCCTGCTTTTGCGACGATTTGTGTGACGACCGCATCAATATCGTCAGGAATAGCCAACTCCCATTGTACCAAGGTACTTTGCCCCCTTTCGACTGAGAAACGAGTTTCGTTCGAGCGAGATTTGAGAAAGTTAGAGACAGGCTGCATCGTTTGCGCATCAAGGATTCGAAGCTCTACTTTGCCTGATAAGTCCTTCTTGGTCAGGTTATTTATTTTTGAGGAGAAATAGACTTTGTCGCCTTCCCGAAGGAAACGTGGAGTGAAAGGATTCACCATGAGTTCCTTTTGGGTAATAATATCTTTCTGGGTAAACGTACCCACCTTCAAATCCTTGGTATGTGCCAATGCGATGAACTTCCATTTCGTGAGTGCTTCAGGCATAGTGAAGTCGATGATAATTTCTCCTTCTGCATTGGTTTGAAGATGGGGGAAGAAAAAGGCTGTCTCATCTAGATTTTTGCGAATTTTAACTTTGGGTTCTGATTCGCTTGAGCTAGGAAAAGGGTCGGGTGTATCCGCTTCTGTTTCAAATAAATCCAAAATCCCATCTTCGTCGGAATCCTCACCGCCTTGCGCCTTGCGCCCTCTTTTTCCAGGTTTACTTTTCTCTACTGCTAGCCCGAATACTACTTGGGCGCTCTCATACCGTGTAGTCGAAGAACCTCGGATCACAACTTTGTCATGGAGGGCTGGCGAGCTGTTAACAGTATAAGGTGCCGAAGTAAGAGCTCGGTATCTTTGGAGTTTGGTAGCGTATTTAGGGCCATTATAACATGAAAAGTTCCATTCCAGTGGTATGATACGGCCTGCATTTGTTCTGAATTCAGGGGTGTTTCGCCACTTATAATCGTAACCTCGATAACTATATACGGGATTTACGAATAAATCATAGTTATTGGATCGGAAAGCATCCAAAGACGCATCATAAAGTGAGGCTACCATTTCAGCAGCAACTTTTTCACTTCTTTCTCCCGAAAGTTTGAGCTTCCACTGCTCCTTTTGGCCAGGACGTAAGGACGAACGAAATGTCATCCATTCAACCTTTAGCTCCTTGTTTGTCCAAGGAACATGAATCGTAAGGATTTTACTTTGGGCATCGTTATGGCATATGCTATTGAGGAGTATCTGTATATTGCCTCTATGAGATTCTTTAATCTTGATGGGAATCTGATACTTGCCCTTTTTGATTGTTAGGTATTGTCGATCGAGCAACTTATTCCCTTGCACGAGCTCATACACTAGGTGTAGCTCTGGCTCAGAAGTACCAAGAGTTAAGACAACTTCATCATGGGGCTCAGCATGGTTTTGAGATAGATGGGCGTATAAGGTTTGAGGAGTTGGGGGAAGCTTGGCATTTAGGTTATCGAGCATGAGGTATCTCGATATTTTTACGGGATTTCCATACTTGTCCATACTTTCAATGTCTAGCCGATACATTCCCTGAGGAGCAATCTTCAATTCGCGTACAAAGATGTGTTTAGAATCCTCATCTACCGCTTTTGTTTCGAAGCTTCCTGTGTATGTCCAATCGCCTTCTTCCCATGTTTGATACTTGTCTTCATTGGCATACACATCATGAGGGAAGAGACCTTTATATACTTTTTGGGATAAGATTTGTGTGTCTACGGCAGCCCATTGGCGGGTTCTTAGGGTGTTCTTAGGAGCAAGCAGTTGGGTAAAGGTATACTTCCCTTTGGCGGATACAAATTGCCCTGCTAGGTTTTGGGTAGATAGGGGGATATGGGGGATGTCTTTTGTGTAAATTGTATTGGGAACATCTGCATTTAGTTCCATCGCGATATACCCTACTCTGACATGAGTGACGGCGGATCGGGTTTCGCCCGTAAGGTCTGTAACATCTACCGAAACGGTATAGATGAAAACAGGTTTATGTTCAGGAGATGATACCTTATCAGGTATAGCTTCGAACTCGATGGTGTATTCACCTCTTGCATTCGTTGTGACTACGCCTGAAGTAAGTTCGACAGTTGGGCTATATTGATAAGGGCGTCTGGAAGACTCGTATGTCAAATAGGGAAAGTCGGTTATCCTTTGGATATGGTATTTGACTTTTGCTTGATCAACTCTTGCTCCTGAATATGTCGTTGCAGTTCCTTTTACCACTATTTTATCATTCACCCTATGACTGCCCAGAAGATCTTGAAATGCTACATGAAACTTTGGACGCTTGTATTCTTCTACATTGATATATATGCTGCCTTCTACACTTTCTATGCTCATTTGACCAAGAAGTCCATTGTTCGGAGCAGTGAATCTACCACTGAAGGTTCCGTATTCATTAGATACAAGACTGAGCTCGGCTATTTTCTGATTATTGGGATCATGCAGATAGACAGTTGCAGGTTGATCGGGAGCGAGGGAGTATCGATTGCCTTCCTTTGTTAATAAAATCCCTTTAAAATAGATGGTTTGACCTGGCCGATAAATCTTTCTATCTGTGAAAAACCTTACGAATTGATGGGGCTCTTTCTTTGATTCTGTATTTGCTTTTTGAGTGATGCGTTCCGTTTTATAGGCTTCTGTAGAAGTTTTGAAGGTAAAATGTGAGTATTGAGTCTGTCTAAGAGGGGCAGGAATCGTCACTTCTCCATTCTCATGTGTTTTATATTTTACATTGGCACCTCGTCTCTTATGTTTAATAATGATTCCTTCAAGGGGTTTGCCCGAATCACGATCTACTACACGTAATTGGAGGTTCTCGTTTTTATCTTTGGTATATGAATAGGCGAGTCCTCTTACTGACGTTTGGGCTAATGCAACTGCATGTTTCTTCGCACGGAATTTCGAATCACTCCCAATGAGTATATAGTATTTTCCACTTTTCAATGAAGGAAACATCAGTTCTGTAGAATGTTCGCGGTGGTCATTGAATTTCCTCAGGACAAAGTTGCCCTTTGCAACTGCTTTTTCTTTAAGTAATCGTTTGATGTATTTTCTCGAATGGGCAAATTTCTTTTGGAGAGGCTTGGTAGATTGTATGACTCGATAGTAGACCTCATTGAGGTTTCTGTAAACCAATTTTGCTCTAAAGGGTTTATTCGGCGTATTGGTGCTTTCTACAGTGAAACTGAATGTTTTATTCTCAATGGATATTTTGAGTTCTTTACACAATTTCGTTCCATATGAGTAGGGAAACAAAGAAATTGCTTCTATACAAAGTTCCCGAGCAATACGGAATCCTCCTTTGTAGACTGGTTGAGAACTTGCCATTTCATGGTGTCGTTTGGCAATCCTATAGTAAACTTCTGTGACAACTTCGCTGCTTTTGAATTCTTCTCTGAGCTTATGGAGTGCTTGTATGTAAAGTGAATCTTTGTTGTTGCCAAAGCTATTTTTGTGTATGTAGGCGAGTCTCGCTAGCTCTCCATCAACAAAAGCAAAGACATTCTGTTTACGATTTCGTTGTAGTAATTGGCTGTGAATCTTTGTGAACACTTGGTAGTTCGATAAGATAAGCCATTTGGTAGAGAGGGTATCTTGGGTAGATAAATCCATCTCTAAAAAGTCTTTCCACGAAAACAACTCTGTGGTTGCTTGCACTTCAAACTGATCTGCTGGACGTGTGATAGAGGATTCACTATTGTTAAAATACTTGAGGGCTTCTTCTACGAGTATATCGTAAAAGCTAGGACGATACTTGAGAGACTCTTCGGAAAGTTGGGCTAAGCCTGGGTATTCTCGGGCCGAGATATTGGCCAATCGTTCTGCGTCTTGGAGAGATTGAAGGTATAAGGCTGTAATTTCTTTATGGAATTGGGAGGCATCCCAGAATGCAAAGTCTGTAGAGGGATTATCCGTACGGCTTCGATTAAGAATCTTCCAACGGTTTTTCTTATAATACTTATAGTAATAATGAGCCAAATAGGATTGTAGAATGGCTTTGAAAGGAGGGATATTCTCGATTATTTCTTGTTTTAGGAATGCAATATTAACGGAATCAGGTTCCTTAAGAATAGAGGTATTGAACTCTACTAAAGCCCTGACGGCTCGAATGCGTTCTACATCCTGCAAATCCTCTTTCGCCATTTCATAGATTTGCTCTACTACTTGGTGAGCCGAGTCTACGAATCGATATTTCATATAGTAATCGACTTTTTGCCAAAAGTCTTCATAGGGGGGGACTTGGGCTTTTTGAGCATGGAGATTTGCTGTACATAATAGTACAAACAATAGGGGGAAGACGAATAGGTGTTTTTTCATGGTATGATAGGTAAGTATAGAGTATGAGATTTTTGACACAACTCTTTATATAAAATTGTATATGGATGGCTGCTTGACTAATGAACAGTGCTGTTCATGCCTATTCCCAGCTGGGTATTCGTACGAACGGTGCTGTTCACGCCTATTCCCAGCTGGGTATTCGTACAAACAGTGGTGTTCACGCCTATTCCCAGCTGGGTATTGCCACGAACAGTGCTTGAGGTTCGATTGCTCAATTACACAATCATATCATTGATAGTAACAATTTGTTGTGAGAATGGGTATTGTAGACTCATTGATAGTTTTTTTCTTTTCATTACAGTACGCTTCCATGCAAGATATAATGTATAAACAAAAACTCAAAGGACAAATTGCCCTTTGAGTTTCATTTACTTTTGATATATGTGAGCTTACATAAGCTTACTTATCGGATGCGTACACGAATTCCATTCGAATGAGAAGTAAACTCTGGTGCGTACATGGATTGCATGAAGGCCACACCATTTGAGAAGTCGCCTTTGTGTACGGCTCTGAGGGAGTATTCGAATACGTGTTTTCCTTTGGGGAGTCGATCCATAAAGAAATGCGTTGCGGCATCTTTCGTACTCTCATAGTACCCAATTCTTCCTTGACTTCGGTAGCCAGAGAAGACATTTATAGGTTCGAAACCTGAAGCCCGCATATCCTTTAGGTGTACATATTCCATTTCTCGATCTACCGTGATTTCGATTCGTACAACTACTTCATCTCCCTGTTGGATGCTATTGCCATCTCGAACTTTGGTGAGGATTGGCCCACTTGCTGCATTCTTTTTGATGAATAGCTCTTTGTTGATTTTGAGAGGAGTTGTTGCATAGGTGATTCGATCAAGAGGTTGGAAATATTGCCAATAAGCAGCTCCCCATCCAATACCTGAATTGGATTTCGAAACCGTAATATTGCCCATATTCTTCTTGACCTCTTTGCCCTCCCATGCTTTTTTGAAGTAGCCAGTTCCTGGTTCTACATAGGTGTCTGCATCGTATTGAGGCTTGATACGCTCCCCACCGAGGGTCACTGTTACCAGCTCTGTTGCTTCCAATAGATCATTGCCCGTCATAAGAAGCGCATTACAGGCCGCAACAGTTGCGCGGGTACTTTCCCAATTATGGGTTTGCTTTTCCTTTAGGAGCCACTTTTTCATGTCTTCTACTGCCTTCTGTTGTCCACCGACTTCATTGAAAGCTTGTATAAGGAGGGATTGTGTTTCCACGGGAGCTTGATACCAGAAATATCCCTTAGGATGTTTCCAATACATGCCTAGCTCTTCATCATTAATCGCACGATCTTTAAGCGATGCAATGATTATCTCAGCGATATCCTGTTTGCCTGCACGTGCCATGACAATTGCGAGCATCCCTTGCATATACGGACTTTGTTTTGGCCAATGCGCTTTCGCTTGTCTCATCCAATAATTGTATGCTTCTCGTTGAGAAGAAGTTACAGAATTACTCGGATAGAAAGAACGCGCATATAGGTATTGTATGGTACTTCTACTGAGTTGGTTCTTACTTGTGTCTAGGTCTGGCAATTGACGAAGCATATACTTATAGGAGTCATACATGTCTCGATCCAAGTAGTTAATGGCTCTATTGCCTATATTGACAAGTTTGCTGTCTCTCAATTGCTGGACTTTCATCTTGTGCAAGTCTCCAAATCCGATAGCAATAAGGGTTGTGATATAGGGACTGCTACCCATTCCAGGGAACCAACTGAAGGATCCATTCGGTTTTTGGCGTTGCGAAAGCTTCTTAAGGGCAGAAGCGTTTGCTTTCTTCATTCGATTGAGATCGAATAGAAGTCCGACTCTCTTTTTACGCTCACTTTCATTTTGTGCAGCCATTACCCATGGAGTTTCTTCCAATAGTACCGCTTTCAACTCTTGATTCTGTTCAAGGTTGGAGAGAAGGGCATTGCGTCCTCCATCCTCTTGGGTTGTATCCGCCCAAGCCGCGAATATCTCTTCGATTTTCGGATTGGAATTGGCAATATGGGTTGCGAGGGCATTGGCGTAGAAGCGACTGAAGATTTGCTCTGTACACTCATAGGGGAACTCCATGAGATAGGGGAGGGATTGTACGGCATACCAAGCAGGATTGGAGGTGAACTCCAATGAGAAACTATGATGCTTCATACCAATCATTCCATCCGACTTTAAGAGCTTGTTGAACGTAAAGTCTTTGGTCTCATTTCCATTAATAGGCAATGGCAAGCTTTCCGTCACGAGCATTCGGTTCTTCAATACAGGGAGTGCATTCTCTTCACCATCGGAGAAATTGCCTGCCTTTGCGATAATCTGTGTAACTACCGCATCAATATCGTCAGGAATGGCTAACTCCCATTGTACTAAGGTGCTTTGCCCCTTTTTTACCGTGAAATTCGTTTCGTTAGAGCGAGATCTCAAGAAGTTCGTCACAGGTTGCATGGTTTTCGCATCAAGGATACGAAGCTCTGCTTTACCTGATAAGTCCTTTTTAGTCAGATTATTAATCTTGGAAGAGAAGTATACTTTATCTCCTTCTCGTAGGAAACGTGGGGTGAAGGGATTCACCATAAGTTCCTTTTGGGTTACAATGTCTTCTTGTATAAAAGTCCCTATCTTTAGATCCTTGGTATGTGCCAATGAGATAAACTTCCACTTGGTGAGTGCTTCAGGAATGGTGAAATCAATGATAATTTCTCCTTCTTCATTGGTTTGAAGGTGAGGGAAGAAGAAAGCTGTTTCGTTGAGGTTTTTGCGAATCTTGACTTCTGGTTCAGGGGGAGAAAGGGGGGCATCTTCAGATAGCGGAGCTGTCGGTTTAGCTGCTTGTGGCTCTGCATCAAAAAGATCGGCAATGCCATCTTTGTCTGACGACTTTGCTAGTTTTTTGGACTTAGAACGTTTGGTCTTTGATCCCGCAGTAACGGCAATCATCTCGTAAATGGGCTGAGTTCGACTCGTAACCCTCACCTCCTCTAGCTCAGTTGTTAATCCTGCTGTAGTACCTGAGATAGAATAAGAAGCAGGAATATCATACATATAACCTGGCAGGTGTAGCACATCATAGGCTTTACGAGGTGCTGCATATGAGAAGTTCCATTCCAAGCTGGTCAATCGAGAATTATTGGTGTTGAAGTCTGGGGTAATTCGCCATGTATAGCCATATCCACGATAACTGTAATAGGGATTGAGCGATAAATCGTAGCTATTGGCTCGGAAGGCATCTAACGAAGCATCATATAGTGCCGCCACCATTTCTGCAGCTACTTTATCACTTCTTGGCCCTGAAAGCTTTAACTTCCATTGTTCCTTTTGCCCTGGTGATAACTTAGAGCGGAAGGTCATCCATTCTACATCTAATTCTTTGTTGGTCCAAGGCACATGAATTGTGAGGGTTTTGTTTTGAGCATCGTTATGACAAATGCTATTCAGATGGACTTGTATATTGCCCCGATGAGATTCTTTAATCTTGATAGGAATTTCGTACTTCCCCTTTTTAATCGTCAAATACTGTCGGTCAAGCAATGTTTTCTCCTGCATCAGTTCATATACGACATGCAGTTCTGGTTCTGATGTCCCAATCGTTAGGATAACCTTGTCGTTAGGTTCTACATAGTCATCAGATAAGTGCGTATATAGCACCTGAGGCGTTGGAGGAAGTTTCTCATCTAGGTTTTCGAGCATGAAATACTTCGAAATCTTGACAGGATTTCCATATTTATCTTTACTCTCAATATCAAGTCGGTACATTCCTTGAGGAGCGAGTTTCAATTCTCTCACAAAGATTTGTTGAGACTCCTTATCGTCTTCTTTGGTTTCGAACTCGGCTGTATATGTCCAATCTCCATCTAGCCAACTTTGATACTGGTTTTCATTAGCATATACATCATGTGGGAAAACGTTTTTATATGCAGTCTTAGGCTGTATTTGGGCATCTACCTCACTCCATTGACGCTTACGGAGGGTATTTGCAGGAGGAACGAGGTGTGTGAAGGTATAGGTTCCTTTTGCAGGTGCAAATTGACCTGATAAATTGAGCGTATACAAGGACATCTTAGGAATTTCCTTGGTATAAATCGGGCTCGGTACATCTGCACCGAGTTCTAAGGCAATATAACCGACTCTAAGGCTGGTGGAAGCTGAACGCGTTTCACCTGTAAGGTCTGTAACATCTACTGAGATATTATAGGTGAAAACAGGTTTGTCTTCTGGAGATAGAAGCTTGTCGGGTAATGCTTCGAATTCAATGCTATATTCTCCCTTGGCATCGGTGGTAACCACACCTGATTTTATTTCTACTCTTGCAGAATGAGGATTGGGGCGACCCCAGTGTTCATATTGCCAATAAGGGAAATAGGCTGTTCTGTATACACGGTATTTGACTTTTGCCTGATCAATCTTTGCGCCTGAATATGCCACAGCATTCCCTTTTACTGTTACTTTATCATTTACCCGATAGCTCCCCACAACGTCTTGAAATTCTACTTCAAACTTTGGCCGTTTGTATTCTTCCACACTAAAGTAGAGACTTCCCCCCGAACTTCTGATCTCCATTCGGCCGAGTAACCCCTTAGTGGGAGCCGTGAATGTTCCGCTAAATGTTCCATACTCATTGGATACAAGGCTCAGTTCGGCAACTTTCTGATAATTGGGGTCATATAGATATACAGTGACAGACTGATCTGGGGAGATGGTATACTGATCTCCTTTTCGAGTCAAGCTAATCCCTTTAAAGTAGATGGTCTGACCAGGACGATAGATCATTCGATCGGTGAAGAATTTTGTTACTTGACGGCTACTTTCCTTGTATTCTTGAGGTACCTCTTGTTCTATTCGGCTGGTTACATATTTCTCTGTAGGAGTCTTAAACTTAAAACGAGAGCGTCTATCTCTTTTAGGGGGGGCAAGAATTGTGACTTCCCCATTTGCATGCGTTTTGTATTTTACATTGGCACCTCTTTTCTTGTGTTTAATAATTACTCCTTCAAGAGGTAGGCCTGAATCTCGGTCTACTACATGTAGTTGGAGGTTCTCGTTTTCATCTTTTACATATGAATATGCAAGTCCTCGCACGGTGGTTTGAGCCAAAGCAACTGCATGTTTTTGGGTGCGGAATTCCGCATCGTTTCCAATGAGAATGTAATACTTTCCACTGGATAATTCGGGCAACATGAGTTCGGTAGAGTGGCTACGATAATCATTGAATGTTCGTAAATCGAATGTCCCACTAGCAAGCACCTTTTCTTTGAGCAATTGTTTTATGTATTTCTCTGAATAGGAGAAGTTCTTTTGTAGGGATTTCTTCGATTCCACGATTCTATAGTGTACTTTATCAACATTCTTATAGTCCAAGCGCGCTCTAAAAGGCTTATTGGCAGTATTGATGCTTTCTACAATAAAACTTAGTTCTTTTCTATCAATTAGCACCCGTAGTTCCTTACACAATTGTGCCCCATAGGAATAAGGGAATAGAGAGATAGCATCCGCACATATTTCGCGAGCAATTCGGATATCACTTTTATAGGAAGGATTATTGATTCCTCGATTGTGGTAAAGCTTTGCGATTTTGTAATATACCTCTGTCACTACCTCTGTACTTTGGAATTCTACTTTGAGGTTTTCCAAAGCTTCCATGTATAAGGAATCCTTATCATTGCCAAAGCTATTATTTCGCACGTACTCAAGTCTGTGCAATTCTCCATCGACAAAAGCGACGATGTTTTGCTTTCGATTTCTGCGTGTCAATTCATCGTGAATCTTCGTGAGCATTTGATAGTTCGACAAGATGAGCCATTTTGAAGAGAGGGTATCTTGGGTAGATAGATCCATTTTTAGGAAATCCTCCCAGGAAAAAAGCTCTTTTGTTGCCTTTACTTCAAATTGATCCGCTGGGCGTGTGATGGAAGATTCGCTATTGTTAAAGTAGGTTAAGGCTTCCTGTACAAGGATATCATAGAAAGTTGGGCGATATCTTTGTGAATTTTCGGCAAGCTTGGTTAAGCCACGGTATTCACGTGCACTAATATTGGCCAATCGTTCTGCATCTTTGAGGGAACGATGGTATAATTCTGTAATCTCTTTGTGGAACTGGGTGGCATCCCAAAATGCAAAATCCGTAGAGGGATTGTCCGTGCGACTTCGTCCGAGAATCTTCCAACGGTTTCGTTGGTAGTACCGATAGTAATAATTTGCTAGGTAGGATTGTACTACCGCTTTGAAAGGAGGGATATTCTCAATGATTTCCTGTTTTAGGAAGGAAATATTGGTGGTATCGGCATTGCTTAGGAGCACGGAGTTAAATTCTACCAACCCTCTAACTGCTCTCACCCTTTCGATATCTTGCAAATCTTCTTTGGCTGTTTCATAGATTTCTTGAACGACCTGCCTAGCCGAATCTAAAAAGCGATACTGAACATAGTAATCAACCTTTTGCCAAAGATCTTCATATGGGCCACCATCGTCTTGGGCATACGTATTTGTGACACATAATAGGGAGAACAGGAGTTGGAGGACGAATATGTATCTCTTCATGAAATTGTAGGTAAATCTAGAGCTGAGAGCTTATTTCCCAACTCCTCCATAAGGTTTATATATATAGGATTGTAAATTTAATCAATTTGAATGCTTATTCCACCTGAATGGCTCGTGAATTCTGAAACGTATATACATTGGATAAAGATAATCCTTTTGTTATTTCCTACCTTGGTAACGGTATGTGTCTAGGGGAGGTATCGACTCATGTAGGGAAGATTGAAGTTTTTAAAAGAATATTTTATCGTTTTACCTTATCGAATGTTTATCCGAATTCCATTTGAGTGGGCAGAGAATTCTGGTGCATACATGCATTGGATTAAAGCTACCCCATTGGCGAAGTTTCCTTTGTGGACAGCTCTGAGGGAGTATTCAAGTACATGTTTTCCTTTGCAGAGCTTCTCCATGAAAAAGTGAGTCGCTGCATCTTTGGTACTCTCGTAGTAACCGATTTCCCCTTGATGTTTGTAGCTAGAGAATACGTTTAGGGGCTCAAAGCCCGAAGCCCGCATATCTTTTAGGTGTACGTATTCTATATCTCGATCCACGTTAAGTTCGATGCGTACCACTACTTCATCTCCTTGTTGAATACTATTGCCCTCGCGAACTTTGGTAAGGATGGGGCCACTCGCAGTATTATTCTTGATGAATAGTTCTTTACTGATTTTTAAGGGAGTTGAGGCATAGGTGATTTGATCAAGGGGTTGGAAGTATTGCCAATGGGCAGCTCCCCACCCTATACCTGAATTGTTTTTCGAGACTGTGATATTTCCCATGTCTTTTCGTACCTCATTAGCGTCCCATGCCTTTTTGAAGTAGCCTGTGCCAGGTTCTACATAGGTATCCGCATCATATTGAGGTTTGATGCTTTCGCCAGCTAGAGTGACAGTTGCTAGTTCCGTCGTTTCCAATAGCTCATTTCCTGTCATAAGTAGGGCATTACAGGCAGCAACGGTTGCACGGGTGCTTTCCCAATTGTGGGTTTGCTTCTCCTTGAGGAGCCACTTCTTCATATCTTCTACCGCCTGTGGATGCCCACCAATTTCGTCGAAAGCTTGAATAAGAAGTGCTTGTGTTTCTACAGGAGCCTGGTCCCAATCGTATCCGTTTACATACTTCCAATACATTCCTAATTCCTCATTGGTAATTGCGCGGCTTTTGAGTGAGCTAATGATGGTTTTCGCAAGCTCTTCATTGCCTTCACGTAGCATAATCATTGCAATCATTCCTTGCATATAGGGATTCTGTGAAGCCCAGTATGTCCTTGCTTGTCTCATCCAATATTCATAGGCCTTTCGTTGGGATGATTTTACGGATTCATGGGGATAGAAAGAACGTGCATACAGGTACAGAATGATGCCTTTATTAAGTTGATTCTCAGCCGTATCTAATTTGGGCAATTGGCTAAGGTGGTATTGATAGAATGCCTGCATCTCTTCATCCAGATAGTTGATAGCCTGACCGCCTATATAGAATAGTTTTTCTGCTTGCAATTGGGGAATACTCATCTTGGTTAAATCTCCTAGGCCTATGACAATGAGGGATGTGATATAGGTGCTGCTGCTCATACCAGGGAACCAACTGAAAGAACCATTGGACTTTTGTCGTTTCATAAGCTTTCTTAGGGCGGAGTTATTCGCTTTCTTCATTTGATTGAGATCGAATAGGAGCCCCACCCGCTTTTTACGCTCGCTTTCATCCTGTGCAGCCATCACCCAAGGAGTCTCCTCCAATAATACCGATTTCAATTCTTGGTTTTGCTCAAGCTTAGAAAGGAGGGCATTTTTCCCTCCATCCTCTTGGGTAGTATCAGCCCAAGCTGTGAATATCTCTGCTATCTTTGGGTTGGAGTTTGCGATGTGGGTCGCAAGGGTATTGGCGTAGAGTCGGCTGAAGAGCTGTTCGTTACACTCGTGGGGAAATTCCATGAGGTAGGGGAGAGATTGTACGGCATACCAAGCAGGATTAGAGGTGAATTCTACGGAGAAGCTATGATGCTTCATACCAATCATACCGTCGGATTTCAGGAGTTTGTCGAATCGAAAGTCCTTCGTTTCATTGCCATTGATGGGCAATGGTAGGCTTTCGGTTACGAGCATTCGGTTCTTCAATACAGGAATTGCATTCTCCTCTCCATCGGAAAAATTACCTGCTTTTGCAATAATCTGTGTGACTACGGCATCCATATCATCAGGGATGCTTAACTCCCATTGTACCAAGGTACTTTGCCCTTGTTTGACGTAGAAATTTGTTTCGTTAGAGCGGGATTTGAGGAAGTTAGATACAGGTTGCATGGTTTTCGCATCGAGTATGCGAAGTTCGGCTTTGCCTGATAAATCCTTTTGGGTGAGGTTATTAATCTTGGAGGAGAAATATACTTTGTCATCTTCTCGTAGGAAACGAGGTGTGAAAGGATTGACCATAAGCTCCTTTTGGGTTACGATGTCTTCCTGTACAAAGCTTCCTACTTTTAAGTCTTTGGTATGTGCCAATGAGACGAACTTCCATTTTGTGAGGGCTTCAGGCATGGTGAAGTCAATGATAATCTCTCCCTCTTTATTGGTTTGGAGATGGGGAAAGAAGAAGGCTGTTTCATTGAGGTTCTTCCGAATCTGAACGTCTGGTTCTGAGGGGGGAGGCGGAGGGGCATTGGGCGCTTCTTTTTTCAGGGCTAATTTGAGCCTTTCTCGCTCTCCGCTTTTGAAATCAGATTTGCCCGTATTTGCAAGGGAGTTGTTCCACTGCATTGTTCTGCCTTTTCTATTACGTAGTTTTTTTCCTTGGCGTGAGAATCTTCTGAACACACCTTCATCGCAGTCATCTGTATTAAACAAATCATATAAACCTCTCGGTAGATAGAGTGCATCATATGACTTTTGAGGAGCATTATAAGAATAGTTCCATTTTATAGTTACCAGATGAGAGTATTGGGTGTCGAAGACAGGGGTTACGCGCCAATTGTTTCCACGATCACGATAATTGTAATAGGGATTGAGAAATAAGTCATAGCTATTGGGTCGGAATGCGTCTAATGAGGCATCGTAGAGTGCTGCGACCATTTCAGCTGCTACCTTGTCGCTTCTTGGGCCTGAGAGCTTAAGTTTCCATTGCTCCTTTTGTCCAGGTGTCAATTTGGAACGGAAGGTCATCCATTCAACTTGTAACTCTTTGTTTGTCCAAGGAACATTGATTGTAAGGGTTCTACTTTGCTTATTGTTATGGTAGATACTATTGAGATGGACTTGTATATTTCCTCGGTAGGATTCTTTGATTTTGATAGGAAGCAAATGTTTCCCCTTTTCTATCGTCAAGTATTGTCGATCCAGTAATTTGTTGCCTTGCATAAGTTCGTATACAAGATGAAGCTCTGGTTCAGAGGTTCCGATAGTCAAGATGACCTCATCATTGGGCTCAGCATACTCGTCAGATAGGTGCATATAAAGTACCTGTGGAGTGGGAGGGAGCTTCTCGTCTAGGTTGTCCAACATAAAGTATTTTGAGACCTTAATAGGAGTTCCATATTTGTCGGTACTTTCAATATCTAGGCGATACATTCCTTGAGGGGCAATCTTAAGTTCTCGTACAAAAATCTGTTGGGATTCTTCTTCCTCTACTTGTGTTTCGAAGGTTCCTGAGAATGTCCAACTCCCTTCTTCCCATGTTTGGTATTGATGTTCTTCTGCATAAACATCGTGTGGGAAGACACTTTTGTATGCGGCTTTAGGTTGGATGTGTGCATCTACTTTATTCCATTGACGGGTTCGTAGGGGATTTTGGGGGGCGATTAAATGGGTGAAGGTATAGCTTCCTTTGGCTGGCTCGAATTGGCCTGATGAATTTTGGGTAGACAAGGGGATATGAGGGATATCGTTGGTATAGATTGTATTGGGAACGTCTGCTCTCAATTCTAATGCAATATATCCGACTTTAACAGTGGTTGATGCTGAGCGGGTCTCTCCTGTGATATCTGTGACATTCGCAGTAACCTGATAGGTGAAAACAGGCTTATCTTCTGGTGATAATGACTTATCGGGCAATGCGTCAAATTCGAGTGTATATTCTCCTTGTGCATTTGTAGTGACGACCCCTGATTTGATCTCAACTCCAGAAGAGTAAGGGCTAGGACGGTTCCAATGCTTGTATGCCCAATACGGAAAGTGAGCCGTTCTAAATATACGGTAGCTGACCTTTGCTTGGTCAACTTTTGCACCTGAATATGCAATGGCGTTTCCCTTAAGAATCACTTTATCATTCACCCGATAGCTTCCTATAAGCTCTTGGAATTCCACTTTGAATTTTGGCCGTTTGTATTCCTCCACACTTAGGGATATCCTTCCGCCTTGGCCGCGTATTTCCATTGACCCCAATAGACCATTTGAAGGAGCGACGAAAGATCCACTGAAGGTTCCATATTCATTCGCTGTCAGGATAATTTCGTCTACTTTTTGGTTGTTTGGGTTATAGAAATAGACAGTAAGTTGCTCATTTGGTTTGATCGTATATTGATCGCCCTTTCGGGAGAGTAGAATACCCTTAAAATAGATGATTTGGTTGGGGCGATAAATCATACGATCAGTAAAGAAACGTATGACTTGAGTTGCCTCTTCCTCTTCCCGAGGGGCTTCTTGCTCAATCCATTGGGTTGTGTATTTTTCAGTAGGAGTTTTGAATATGAAGTGGGAATCTCTATCACGTTTTGTAGGAGCGGGAATGCTAACCTCCCCATTCTCATGCGTTTTGTACTTTACGTTGGCTCCTCTTTTCTTATGTTTTATAATAACTCCTTCAATGGGCTTCCCTGAATCACGGTCTATTATATGTAATTGTAGGCTCTCGTTTTCATCTTTAACGTATGAATACGCCAATCCGCTAACCCTAGTTTGAGCCAAGGCAACTGCGTGTTTTTCTATTCGGAATTCCGAATCATTGCCAATGAGGATGTAGTAGGTCCCACTTGTTAAAGGGGGGAACATGAGTTCTGTAGAATGTGCTTGATAGTCATTAAAGGCTCGTAAGTCGAAGCTTCCACTGAGAACATTCTCTTCTTTGAGCAATTTTTTGATATAACTCTGTGTGATGGAAAAGTCCCTTTCTAGGGATTTATTCGTTTTTATGATTTTGAAGTATACCTTATCAAGGCTTTTGTAGTTCAATCGTGCCCTAAAAGGTTTGTTGACTGTATGGGTTCTTTCTACAATAAAGCTCAATTCCTTTTTTTCAATAGAAAGCTTGAGTTCCTTGCACAATTGGGCTCCATAGGAATAGGGAAATAAGGCAAGGGCTTCAACACATATTTCTCTCGCAATGCGGATATCATCTTTGTAGGAAGGTGTATTTGTTCCTCTATTGTAATAGAGCTTTGCGATTTGGTAGGATATTTCTGTTGCAGCTTCAGTACTCTTAAACTCTTCTTTCAGGTTTTTTAAGGCTTCCATATAAAGGGTATCCTTGTTTGGCCCAAAGCTGTTATTGCGTATATATTCAAGCCTATGTAGTTCCCCATCAACAAAGGCGAAAACGTTTTGCTTTCGACTTCGTTCTATCAGTTGGCTATGAATCTTTGTTAGCATTTGGTAATTGGACAAGACCAACCATGTGGGAGAGAGGGTATCTTGGGTAGATAAATCCATCTTGAGGAAGTCTTCCCAGAAGAACAGTTCTTTTGTGGCAGCTAATTCAAATTGGTTGGCTGGGCGTGCAAGGGAAGACTCGGTATTATTGAAATATGCGAGAGCCTCTTGTACAAGTATATCGTAGAAGGTAGGTCGATACTTTTCAGAGCCTTCTACGGTTTTGGTTAGGCCTGGGTATGCTCGTGAAGAGATATTGGCCAATCGTTCGGCATCTTTCAAGGAGCGATGATAGAGGGTGGTGATCTCCTTGTGAAACCGAGAAGCATCCCAAAATGCGAGATCAGGAGAAAGGCTATCTGTGCGACTGCGGCCAAGGATTCTCCAACGATATAATTGGTAATAGTTGTAGTAATAATTTGCTAAGTAAGATTGGACAATGGCCTTAAAAGGAGGGATATTCTCGATAATTTCCTGCTTTAGGAAGGCAACATTTATCGAATCTGATTCTTCTAGACGAAACGAATTGAGCTCTACTAATTTCCTAACTGCTCTCACCCGTTCAATATCTTGTAAGTCTTCCTTTGCGAGTTCATAGATTTCTTGAACTACTTGATGAACAGAATCCAGTTGTTGATTCTGAGTATAGAAATCTATCTTTTGCCAAAGGTGATGATATGGACCTTCTTGCCCTTGTGCATATAGGTTGGATACACATAATAGGGCAAATAGGAGTTGAAGGGTGGTTATAGCTGTTTTCATATTTATATGGCTTAGTAAAGAGTTTGGATATGATTGTCCAAACTCCTTACTATGGTTTAACAGAAGGCAATATACTTAATCAATTTGAATTCTTATTCCATCAGAATGGCTTGTGAATTCTGGTGCATACATACATTGAATCGTTGTGATACCATTTGAGAAATCACCCTTATGGGTAGCCCGCAAAGGATATTCGAATACATAGGTTCCTTTAGGAAGGTATTCGATGAAGAAGTGGGTGGCAGCATCACGTGTCGTTTCGTAATAGCCCAATCCGTCTTGGTAGCGGTATTGCGAGAGCACATGTATGGGTTCGAGGCCTGAGGCTCGCATATCTTTCATATGAACATATTCCATATCGCGATCCACACGAATCTCTACCCTAACAACGACCTTATCCCCTTGGCGAATACGTCCCTGATTCTTTATAGGAGAGAGTACAGGACCTGTTGAGGATGGGGTTTCGATAAATAAGTCCTTCTGTATCGAAATTGGGGTGCTGGCGAAGGTAATCTTGTCCAACTGTTCGAAGTACTGCCAGTAGAGGGCTCCCCAAGCTGCGCCTGGATCACTTTTCGTTACCTTAACCTTGCCCATATCACTCTTAATCTCATGGGCCTTCCACGTTGTTTTGAAGTAGCCAGTACCCGCTTCGACTTCTGTATCCTCTCTTGTGGTTGGGTCAATGGTTTGGCCGCCTAAGCTGACGGATACCAATTTGTCGCTGGCTAGGAGATTCGAGCCTGTGAGTAGGAGGGCATTGCAGGCTTCAACCGTGGCACGGGTGCTACGCCAATCTTGGGTTTGCTTTTGCTTGAGTAGCCAAAGTTTCATTTCCTCCACGGTAAGCCTGTCTTGGGTGATCTCATCGAATGCTTCAATAAGAAGGGCTTGGGTCTCTGTAGACGCTTGGTACCAATAGTAGCCCGAAGTAAGCTTCCAATAGCGTCCTAGTTCTTCATCATTGAGGGAGCGTTCTTTGAGGGATTTGAGAATGTCTTTGGCAATTTGGGTATCTCCATTACGGTGTAGCGTCAGAGCAATCATTGCTTGCATGTAGATAGATTGCTGTCCCCACTTCTCCTTCGCTGCATTGTAGTAGTAATTATTGGCCTCTTGGTAGGATTGACGAATAGGGAGAGACTTGTAGAAAGAACGCATATACAGGTATTGAATCTGCATATAACTGATGGAGTTACGAGCGAATGCGATAGAATCCTTTTTTAATTCTATGTAGTCTTTCCGTAGTTCATTCCCAAGGTAGTCAAGGGCTTGATCGCCAAGGAGAGTGGCATCATATGGGATTTTTACGCCTAGTTTCTTAAGGTGGCCGATTCCTGTAGCAATAAGCTGGGTGATATAGCGGCTTTCAGGCATGCCAGGGAACCAAGCGTACGCACCTGAATTATGTCTGCGCTTTTCAAGTTGTTTGATGGCTTTCGACTGTTCGTTACTCATTCGGCTGAGGTCGAAAAGAAGTCCGACACGGCGTTTACGCTCTCCCTCATCTTGGGCATCCAATACCCAAGGGGTTTCCTCCAATAGCACGGCTTTCAACTCTTGATTATGTTCGAGATTGGAGAGAAGAGCGTTTCTGCCTTTATCTGAGGAGGATTTGGCCTTCTCGCGCCATTTTTCGAATACCTGTTGAATCTTAGGCGTTGAATTGGCAATATGGGTAGCGAGTGTATTGGCATACATTCGACTGAATATCTGCTCAGTACACTCATGAGGGTATTCCATGAGGTAAGGGAGAGACTGAACCGCATACCAAGCAGGGTTAGAGGTAAACTCTAAGCTGAGGCGTTGGTGTTTGAGTGTGCTGGAGTTGCTTGCATTTATCAGCTTATCAAAGGTATAAGATCGCGTTTCTTCCCCTCGGATGGGTAAAGGAAGGCTTTCGGTCACGAGCATTCGATTGCTGAGAATAGGAATGGGATTTTCCTCACCATCTCCATATTTGCCTGCTTTGGCAATGACTTGTGTGACCACTGCGGAGGTAGCTGCAGGTATGGAAATAAGCCATTTTGCTACGGTACTTTGCTTGGCTGGTACAGAGAATGCTTGCTTGGTCTGGTTGAGTTTAAAGCTTGCCCCAATAGACTTCATGGTGCGTGCATCTAAGAGTCTTAACTCTACATTTCCTTCTAGGGGTTTATCGGATAGGTTGGCGATTTTGGCGGAGAACCATTGCTTATCATTCTCGCGGAAAAAGCGAGGAGGATTGGGCATGACCATAAGTTCCTTCTGGGTAACAACCTCATCAATGAGGGTTCCAATTTGGAGTTCTTTGGTGTGAGCCAAGGCTGCAAACTTCCAACGTGTCAGAGCTTCGGGCATGGTGAAAGAAAGGATGATCTCACCCGCCTCATTAGTTGTGAGTTCTGGGAAGAAGAAAGCTGATTCGTTTAGGTTTGTTCGAATCTTGACCCCTGCATCTTTCCCATCTGTTTGGGTTTCTTGACTGACTCTCGGAGGGGGAGCTGGTGCTTTGGGTTTTCTGGGTTTATCCTCTGCTATGTATCTATCTTCAGGGAGATCGTATCCTCCTCCGCCTCCACCATTGAGGGTGGTGGTATAATCCACATCGCTTCCATTTTTCTCAAACACCTCTTCAAACTCTTCTTCTGGTGCAAAGTAGGCCTCTGTTTCATCCATAAGGATTGTTTGGCCTGTGGCTATGGTTGTAGGACTAATGTGATTGCCCTTGTTTCTGGCTCTATAAAGATACGCTCCATCAAATAGCTTTGGGTATGTGGTGTGCTTTACGTAGTGATAGGTTCGCCAAGGACTGCTTTGGAGATAGGCTTGTGTTGTGCTGAACCCCGTACTACTCCAACTAAGGAGGCTAGAGAAGCTTGGCATGACATCTAAGTCAAAATGATTGGTTCCTGTGAAGGTTTCGAGGGAAGCATCATACAGGGTTGCAACCAATTCGGCGGCGACCTTCTCACTTTTAGAACCTGTGATTTTGACTTTCCATTGTTCTTCTTGGTTGGGTTGGAGTTTGCTGCGGAAACTCATCCATTCGAGTTTGAGTTCTTTATTGGTCCAAGGCACTCTGATTTGCTCTTTGTAATCAATGAACTCATTGTGACATATATAAGAGAGCGATAGGTTGATATTTCCTCTATGGCTTTCTTCTATCTTGATAGGAATGTCTTTTTTACCTTTGCTCAACTTTAGAAGTTCTCTATGTAAAACCTTTGCATCTTGTTCAATCTCATAGAGCACCCATAGGTTTGGCTCTGAGGTAGAGAGACTTAGGGTTACAGTTTCGCCTGGCTCAGCAGTATCTTTGTTTAAGGAATAGTGGAGGCTAGTCGGGTAGGGAGATTCTGTACTTTGAGGATTGATAAGGGTAGTATAAACGATGGCTTTGACCTCGCTTCCATATTTATCTTGGCTAGTAAGTTCAATTAGGTACCTTCCCTGAGAGGCTTTACCCAGTGCACTTAGGTCGAATTGGGCAGTGTCTTTCGTATTGAAATAGGTATTGATGACAGCTTCGCCCTTCTTCCAACTACGATAATCATCCTCGTCTCCATATACATCATGAAGGAAGTCTTTTTTATATTCCTTGAAAGGGAGGGTGTGGAATTCGGGTCTTACCCATCTTCTACTGCGTAGGCTCTGCTGAGGAGGAGTAAGGGGATATATCTTAATATTTCCTTTGGCAGGCTCAAATGAACCATTGAGGTTTCTTGATTGAATATGTAGAGGAGGGAGGCTATTGGTTCGGATTTCTTCTGGAATGGAAGCCGAAAGGTCTAGTGCCAATTCGCCTACTGAAACATAGGTGCTTTTCGATTGGGTTTCGCCTGTAATGTCTATGACATCCACCGAAACTTCGTAAGAAAATACAGGACGGCTTCCTTCGGGTAAGCTATTGTCGGGGATTGCTTGAAAATCGATTGAGAACTTGCCTTCAGAATCTGTTTGAGCAGTTCCTGATACAATTTGCTGGGCGGGGCTAGAAGGACTAGGAGCCCACCAGAAATAGCATCCCCAATAAGGGAAGCGAGCCGTTCTTTTGACATTATACTGAACCTTTGCCCCATCGACTTTTGCCCCTGAATAGGTAGTTGCTTCACCTGTTACCCGAATACGTTGGTTGAGGCGATAACTGCCTTTAATCGAATCGAATGCCAGTTCGAACTTAGGACGCTTGTATTCTTCCACACGGAAACTTTTTCCTCCTCCTATATCCGCCTGAATTTGCATGCGACCATTTAGTCCTTGGTCAGGAGCCGTGAAAGTTCCACTAATGGTTCCATATTCATTGGAGGTAAGATTGAGGGTCTTGACCTTCTGGTAATTTGCATCTAGGAAACTCACCTTTACAGCGTGATTAGCCTTGATATTGGTTTTCTTTTTAGACTCCTTCTGTAGTACAATCCCTTTGAAGTGTACCTTTTGGCCAGGCCGATAGATATTCCTATCTGTAAAGAAATAGACTTTAGGCCTTTTGCTGGGTTCATAGGTGTAAGGAGTAGAGACGTATAAGGTCTGGTCGAGGGTGTCATTTCCTTTGATGAAGGAGAAAGAATAGGAGTAATATTTTGAATCATAGGGAACAATTACCTTACCTGTCTCATCGGTTTGGTGGGTGGAAAGGAGCCTTTTTTCATATTCATATCCTGACCAACGAATGAGCTTTACATTTGGGAGAGGCTCGCCCGTATTTCGATCTGTGACATACATATGATGGTCATAGTCTTTGTCTTTTTGGGCAAAAGCAGCTAGATTAGAGCAGACAAGTTCTCCATATACGTGTCCTTCCTTCTCAAGGTCAAAAGATTCGTTGCTACATGCTAAAATGATGTATTTTCCAGAAGGAAGTCCTTCCGCTTTGAGCTCGACAGAATGGGTTCGGAATTGTTTAGGGTTGGGGAGGCCTTGTTTCCATGATCTGACATTTGGTTGGGCGAGGTATAGCTTCAGTTTGTCCTTCCCGTAGGCATTTCGGGCTGCCTTTTGAACCGCATCTGTATTTCTGATGATACGAAAATGTACCGTATCTTGGTTCTTATAGGTAAAGAAGAATCGAAAGGTTTGATCGGTCGGATATACATTCTCTAATCGCATTTGGAAGTGAGGAAGCAAGCATTCCTCCTGAATACTCCGACAATTGTGTACCCCTCTATACGTACTGTCTTGTTTGAAGGTTTCGGTTATATAGGAACACATTCTATAGGCCTTTGCAACCGCATTGGGATCTCCCATTCGACTGAGGTAGTTGTAGGAATTGCCAGCCTCTTGTAAGACTTTGGCCATTGAGTAGTAGACATCAGAAGACGCTCTATGCTTTTTATATCGCCCTGCTAGGTCTCGATAAAGGTTCATACGGATAGAATCTTTGCCTATACCTGTGCTATATTCATATAAGAAAGCGATTCGTTCGAGCTCTCGGTCAATAAAAGACGTGGGGTCTTCTTTATAGTAGTGTAGATGAATGAGATCTTGGAGTATACGAAGGGCATTTAGGTGATTGGCAGAACTATCTGTGGTTGAGAATCGGAGTTTCTCGAATTGTTTGGCATCTGTGAGTACTTTTTTCGCTTCCATCTGAAAGGCATCAGATGCTTGCGTTAGACTAGATTCCGTACTCATAAAGAAACTAAGGGCTTGATCAGCAAGTATATCAAAGAGGGTGGGCGTGAATATTGTCTCAGCCTTTTGGTTCTCAAATAGGGGGCTGAAGTCTGTACTGGAATAATGGATTAGCTCGTCAAAGGGTTGGGTAGCCTGACTATAGTAATGAGAAATGGTTTGGAGAAAGTAGTGGGCATCCCATGTTCGAAAATCTTTGGGTTTTTCTGTAACATGGGTACGATTTAGAATGCTCCATCGGTTTGCCTGATAATAATCATAGTAGGTTTGGGCGGTGAGAGATTGTAGGATTTGTTTAAAGGGCACTTCTGCTTGTGCGATTTCCTGCCCAAGAAATGCGATGTTTACCGAATCACTTTCTTCTACTGTACTTTTGTTGTACTTGACGAGGTACTTTATCGTTTTTGTCTTTTGGAGGGGATTTTTATCTGTTGTCGCCTTGTCATAAATTTTCTCTACTACCTCCTTGGCCGATCTTGGCAGGTATCGTTTCTCAAGAGAATCAACCTCTTTCCATAAATCCTCATAAGAATCTCCTTGTTCAAAGGAAATAAAGCTATAGGTTCCGAGTTTATCGTAATGGTCTTCATGTATGACGCTTGCAGCCACAAAAGCTGCTGCGAAAGCCAAAAGCAGGTATCTTGCTGTTTTCATAGTAATATAGTACCTAGTCAGGTCTTAAGTTCATGCATTTGCCCTAATGCCTCAACAATATAATCAAATAAGGGGCAAGGACGGTATTTTCTTTTTGTATTAAGACGAATAAGTAGGCGGAAATCCACAAAATATATTAGTTGTGATAATATTGGAGAGATGCCTGCTAGGCATAGTGAGTTTATTTTCAAGACGGGGCAATTGACATATGGATTAGCCAAACTGTTGAAGCCAATACCACGGCTGGTATACGGTCCAGCCAAACTGCTGAAGCCAATACCACGGCTGGTATACGGTCTAGCCAAACTGCTGAAGCCAATACCACGGCTGGTATACGGTCTAGCCAAACTGCTGAAGCCAATACCACGGCTGGTAT
>Ga0163111_10000362_pt1 | contig 27407 bp, 24 predicted proteins | sample CRUFie1St18metaG_FD_109645 | JGI IMG/M metagenome (GOLD analysis project Ga0163111, IMG submission 109645) | Marine microbial communities from the Costa Rica Dome - CRUD Field 142mm St18 metaG | ecosystem: Environmental > Aquatic > Marine > Oceanic > Photic zone | place: Costa Rica: the Eastern... | reverse complement strand
CACATATTTTACCAACATTAGATATATATATATCATCTATTACCTGAGAACATATATTAAATGTTTTATTACCTACTTTACTAACAGTTGCACCATCTACAAAAGTATCATTAATTTCTAATTCTACAATAGACTTATTTTTTATAGATTCATACATTGAAGGACATGTAGAAGGTTCTACACCAATTATTTTTATATTTTTATATAAATTTTTTCCTAAACTAATATCTAGGAAATTTAATTTTTCTTTTTCAAATATTACATCATTTTCTTTATAATTATTAATATGTATATTCTTTGCATATAAACCTATTCCTGAAATTAAACCTCCGCCTCCTATACATCCTAATATATAATCAGGATTAATTTCATCATATATTTCTTTAGCAATAGTTCCCTGTCCCTCGATTGTATAGTAATCATCATATGGGTGTATAAATGATTTATTATTTTCATTTGCAAATTCAAGTGATTTTCCTAAACATTCGTTAAAATTATTACCGAAAACATGTAAATTACAAGTATTATTACTAAAATCTTTAATTCTATTTATTTTTTGTAAAGGGGTGTTTTCAGGAACAAATATATCTCCTTTTAAATTTAATTTATTACAAGAATAAGCAAAACCTTGAGCATGATTTCCAGCACTTGCACAAACTATTCCATTTTTTTTGTCACTATCTTTTAAATTTAGTATTTTATTTAATGCACCTCTTACTTTAAAAGATCTAACTAGTTGCTTATCTTCTCTTTTAAAATATATATTACAATTGTATAATTTCGAAAGTCTATTATTAAATTCTAATGGAGTTCTTTCAATAAATTTATTCAAATTATAAAAAGATTTAATTACACTTTTTCTATTAATCATTATTTTATAATATATTATTTAATTAATAATATTTTATATAATATAAACAAATTTTTTTATTAACTAATTTTATGGATAAAGAAATAAATAAAAAAACAATTTATACAATTGGTATGAATATATTTGTAAATAATTTAAAAAATAAAAATAAAAATAATTTAAAATTTTTAGATAATGAAACAATTAGAAACACTACAAGTAAATTTTATGATGAAACAATAAAACTACGGAATGATGATAATATAACAACAAAAAAAATATTTAATTCTATTACTGAAATAACAAAACCTTTAATAATAAATAAAATGATGTATGGTATTTATTATAAAACATGGAATAAAGAAGCAGAGAAATGTAAATATTGTAATAAATATGTTTATGAAAATGATTTAATATATATAATTAAAAATTGTAATCATGCAATTCATCTAAATTGTCATACTAAAAATTGTAAAAATATAAATAAATGTATTTTTTGTTCTTAAAATGTACTATAACCTGATTCAATATTACCAACTAATTTACTAAATTTTTTTAAAGATCCTTTTAAATTTAATTTTGGTTTTATTATATTTTTATTTCTTTCATTCAGTTCTAATTTTGTAACTTCTAATCTAATAATATTGGAATTTAAATTAATTGTAATATTATCATTGTTTTCAATTAAAGCTGTAATACTATTTTCTTTATATGCATCAGGTAAATGGGCAACAAGAGTACCTCTTGAACCTCCAGAAAATCTACCGTCTGTTGCTAATGCTGGAAATTCTTTTTTTCCAAAATATCCCATCACAGCACTTGTTGGTGCTAGCATTTCTGGACAACCTACAGATTCTCCTTGATATCTTATTATAATAAAATGGTCTTTATTAATTTCTCCATTTTCTAATTTTTCCAACATTTCCGATTCCGAATTAAAAACAATGGCTTTTTTTTTAATAATATTTTTATCATTTGAATATAATTTAGCTACACAACCATCTGGAGCAAGATTTCCTTTTAAAATTTTTATGTGACTATTTTTTTGAAAAGGTTTACTTATAGGGAAAATTATATCTGAATTTATTTCTTTATATTTTAATACATTCTCTTCAAGTGTTTTACCTGTAACTGTAATTGAACTACCATCAATAATATTATTTTTAATCAAATAATTAATTAAAGTACTAGTCCCTCCATACATATATAAATCATTCATAACATATTTACCATTTGGTTTCATATTTAATAAAAGAGGAATATCTTCATATTTTTTAAAATCTTCTAATGTTAATTCAATATTTGCAGCACGAGCCATTGCTAGTAAATGAATAACAGCATTTGTTGATCCACCTGTAACATATAACATTTTGATAGCATTTTCAAAAGATTTTTTAGTAACTATATCAGAAGGTTTAATATCTTCATATATTAAATTTTCAATATAAGATCCAATTAACGATGATTCAATAAATTTCTCATTTGTATTACACATATTAGAGCTACTATTTGGTAATGTTAATCCCATTACTTCGAGAATACATGCCATTGTATTTGCAGTATACAAACCAGAACATGATCCACATTCTCTATTACAAGAATTTTGTATTATTGTTATTCTTTCAGAATCATCTATTTCTTTATTTATAAATTTTCCATATGCTTCAAATGCTGATACAATATCTAAATTTGGATGTTTTTTATTCAAATATGTGGGTTTCATTGATCCACCGTATACTAAAATACTAGGTCTATCTAAATTTAACATTGCAATAGCAGATCCTGGTAAATTTTTATCACACCCAGGAATACAAATTAAACTATCATAATGTTGGGCTCTCATAACTGTTTCAATAGAATCTGCAATAAGATCTCTTGACAATAATGAATAATTCATACCACTTGTTCCCATACTTATTCCATCTGAAACACCAATAGTATTAAATTTAAAAGGTAATAATTCTGTATTTTGAATACTTGTTTTTATATCACTTGACAAATTATTTAGATTTACATTACACGGATTTCCCTCATACCACATACTACAAATTCCTACTTGTGGTTTATTCATATCATTTTTATTTAATCCTAAAGCATACAACATTGCTTGTGCTGCTCCATTTTGTTTATTTTGCGTGATAACTCTTGAATATTTATTTATAAAAGACATTATTAATAATTATCTATTATCCTTTATTTATTTATATAAAAAAATATATTTTTCAATATTTATTAAAATTTGAATTTATATTATTTAAAAAGAATATAAATAATATAAATTATTATATTTTAATTAAATGTTTTCAATTATAAAAAATAGTAAAAATATTTTTACTAGAAATTATCATGGATTAACAGGAGGACAAGTAATTTATGAGAAATTAAAAGAAAAAAGCGTAAGTGATGTTTTTATGTATACAGGTGGGGCAATTATGCCTTTAATCGATGCGTTTTATAATGGTGATATTAACTATTATATTAATACACATGAACAAAGTGCAGGACATGCTGCAACTGCATATGCAAGAGTAAGTGGTAAACCCGGTATTTCAATAGTTACATCAGGACCCGGATTAACTAATTCAATTACTCCTTTAACAGATGCTACAAATGATAGCACCCCATTTATTTTATTTTCTGGACAAGTTCCTTTATCAGCTATTGGAACCAATGCATTTCAAGAGTGTCCATCTGTTGATATAACAAAACCTGTTACAAAATGGAGTTATTGTATTGAAAATACAGAAGAAATACCAGATGTAATTGACGAAGCATTTAAAGTAGCATTAACAGGTAAACAAGGAAGTGTTCATATTGATTTACCAAAATGTTTAACATTAAATAAATATGACAAAAATTTAATAAGAAATAATATTGATTCTAAAATATACATAGAAAATAAAAATATTAATACAAAATTAAAAGTTTTGGATATAAATAAAATTCATCAAATAAGTGATTTAATAAATAATTCTAAAAATCCTGTAATTATTGCTGGTCAAGGATGTTTTGATTGTATTTCTGAATTAAGATTATTATCTAAAATATCAAATATACCAGTTACAACAACAATTCATGGTATGGGTATATTTGATGAAATGGATTCTTTATCTCTTGAATTCTTAGGAATGCATGGAAATCCTGCAGCTAATTTTGCTGTTCAAAATTCAGATTTAATTATTGCTCTTGGTACTAGATTTGATGACAGAACAACTGGTTCTATCAAAGAATACGCTCCAAAAGCATACGAGGCATATAAAAATGGAACAGGTGGTATAATACATGTAAATATTAATAATGAAGAAATTGATAATGTAGTTAAAACACATTATAATTTTAACATGACTTGTAAATTGTTTACAAGTTCTATTTTAGAATTTATTATTAATAATAAAAGAGTTAATTGGAATAATCAGATTTCCAATTGGAAAAGAATGCATTCATTTAAATATAAACAATTACCAAAAAAATTAAAAACACAAGAAGTTATTTCAACTATTAATAAATATCTGTTAGATAAAGATATTAACAATTATATTATAACTAGCGGAGTAGGAAATCATCAAATGATGGCATGTCAATTTATTAAATGGAGATATCCAAAGTCTTTTATTACTTCTGGAAGTTTAGGAACAATGGGAGTTGGTGTACCATTTGCTATTGGAGCACAATTAGCAGATAGAAATAAATTAATTATAGATATTGATGGTGATGGTTCATTTAACCATACATTAGCTGAATTAAAAACAATTCAAAATTATAATTTACCAATTAAAATTGCTATAATGAATGATAGTACTTTATCAATGGTTGGAGCATGGGAGCATTTATTTTTTAATGAACAATATACAGCAACTGATTTGAAAACTAATCCAGATTATGTAAAATTAGCAGAGTCTTTTGGTATAAAAGGAATAAGATGTTCTGATAGAGAAAATTTATATGAAACTATTCATGAATTTTTAAATTATGATGGAGCAATATTATGTGATTTTACAGTACAATCAGATTTATGTCTTCCATTAATAGCTCCAGGAAGTTCGCTTGATAATATGATATTTGATATTGATTCATCAAATAATTTTGAAGATATTGAACCACCTAGTTAAATAATATCTACATTAATAATTCCATGTGAAGAATTTAAATCAAGTTCTGTTTTTGTTTTTATTAAGAACTTTTGTAAATTTTTATTACTATCAATTATCATGTAATCTGCAATGAATAAAATTTTTTTCTTATTAGAAATTGGATCTAAAATTATTTTTATAGTTTTTTCTTTTCCTGATATATCTGATAATTGATTTAATTCTATTTTTGTTTGTTTATGAATGTAATAAAACGAATAAAAAAATGATGATTGACAACAAAGCATTATTAAAAACATTAATGATGAAATTTTTTTATTTTTTATATATGTATCACAGTTATCATATGAACTAAATTTTATTATAATATCATCTATTTTTTTATATTTTTTTCCATTTATAATAATATTTAATCTATTATAATCTATAATAAATTGCCTTAATATATTATTTAAATCATTTTTATATGATTCAAATATTTGTTCAATAAAAATTTCTTTATCAAAAACTACAATAATATTTTTAGGTTTTATATCAATACTTATATCATCCATATGGGAAATAATTGAGAATTCTTCATCATCCATATATATATATATATATTATAATCATATAAATAATTGAATAATTTTATAAATTTATATAATACCATGGTTAGAGAAACAGAATATTATGATTTTTTAGATATACCAATTGATGCAGATACAAATAAAATAAAAACAGCATATAAAAAAAAAGCTATGAAATGTCATCCAGATAGATTTTCAACAGCAACAGATGAAATTAAACAACAAAAAGAAGCTGAATTTAAAAAATTATCAACAATATATCAAGTTTTATCAGATGAAAATAAAAGAAGTATGTATGATAAATTTGGTGAAAAAGGTTTAGAAGGACATATGGATTCATTCGACCCATCAGATATATTAAAAGAAGTTTTTGGTATGGATGGAATGGGAGGTATGGGTGGTATGGGAGGTTTATTTGGAAATATGTTTGGAAATAATAGATCACAAAAGATTAATAGCATTCCTGATATAGAAATTAAATATAATGTTTCATTAAAGGATATTTATAATGGTAAAAAAATTAAAGTTACTTTTGTTAGACATAATTTAAAATCAAGTAATATATCTTATGATGATATTAAATGCACCCATTGTAATGGTTCTGGAAAAGTTATGAAAATGAGACAAATAGGTCCTGGAATGATACAACAAATGCAAACTTTATGTAATCATTGTAAAGGTAAAGGAATTAATATGGATAAATTTAATAAAGAAACTTTTAAAACAGACATAAAAATTCCTCCAGGAATAAGTAATAATCAATCAGTAACAATAGAAGATATTGGAAATCAAATTCCAGGGTCTAATAAAAGAACTGATTTGTTAATTAAAATAATTATAAAAGATGAATATAAAATGTCAAGCTCTGATAAAACTACAATTTTTACAAAGGAAAAGAATGATTTACATATAAATTATACATTAGAATTACATCAAGCAATTTGTGGTTGTCAAATTGAAATAATTCATTTAGATGGTAAACCAAGGATTTTAACTATACCTCAGAATTGTTATAATGAAATAATAAAATTCGATAATCTAGGATTACCTAAAATTAATTCTAAATCATTTGGAAATTTATATCTAAAAACAAATATAAGAGATAAACAAAGAAGTGATCAGAAATTAAATGTAATATGGAAAATTTTTACAAATAAAGAAAAACCTAAAGAAATTAATAAATCACATATAGGAAAATTTTATGATTCAAATTTAAATTCAAATGAGAATATTTTTGATAGTGATGATAGTGAGTATAAAGAACAATCCTTTAATCAACAATGTCAACAACAATAATTTTTTTTTTTTTTAATATAATATATATATATTATAATATATTATGAATAATGAAAGATTAATGCAAGCTCTTGACCAGGCCTTAGTAGGTATTAACCAAGCAAAAACTGAAGTAACAGGTAGCGGACTTACTTCGACTGCAGTATTAGATACTTTACCAGCCAGCCCAGCACCAGCACAAGCACCAGCACAAGCACCAGCACAAGCACCAGCACAAGCACCAGCACAAGCACCAGCACCAGCACAAGCACCAGCAACAGCTCTAGATGCTATAACAAACTCAATGTCATCAGACGCAATGATGACAGACACATCTCAAAAAATACAATCATCAACACACGATACGATGAATCCACAAATAATGGCACAACAGTCAAGAAGAAATGCTATGTCTAATTTTGGAATGAGACAAATGGCAGTAATAATGAAAAAACAACCAGGACATACTATATCTGTTATAATGGGATCTGTTGGGTTATATATATCATTATTATTTATATTAACCATACTTTATTTTAATTCATTTTTTATTATCATAAATGCAGATGTTATAACAATGCATAATATTACAAAAGGTGAAAATAATTCTAAAGTTTATATTTTAACAATTGAAACTATGGTAGATAATAAGGTATATACAGAAAAAATAAATCATAAATCAGAAAAAGATATAAATGAAGGTGATAAAATAAAGATAGGATATAATTATTTCGATAACATAATTATTCCAAATTTAGATGAACTTAATGCAACTAAAAATAAATATAATATGATTACAATATTATGTACATTATTTTTATGTAGTTCTCTCGGAATGATTTGTTTTTCAGGATCAAAAATAAAAGCATAAATTAAATTATTTTATTCGTAAATTTATTATTAAATTTATTCAATATAAAAATTATAATGAATAAATCAAATTGTAATACAATTTGTGAATCAATAAATAATTTTATATCTATTAATGGCTATAATGAGGAATATCTATCTTTATTACAAACTGCAACATTATCAAATGATAAAATGAATATAGAAGAATTAATTATATCAAATAATACAATATATTATGATAATTTATTATGCTCTGGAATATATCAAAGTAAGTTTAATTACCACCCAACAGTTTGTCATGATTTAGTATGTAAAAAAACTGCAGTATATTACGGATTGTGGTTAAATACATTAATTTACTCAAAAATAATTATTGAATTAATAAATTTACTAGATAACTCACCTTGTTTACATTTTAGATATAATATTAATAACAATGAAGAAAAAAATGATTTAGATAATATATCAGATAAAATAAAAAATATTTATATGGAAATAATAAAATTAGATGACAGTTTATGTATAATAAATAATTATAAAGATTTTTATACAAATAATTGTATGTATTTTGAAAAAATACACAATTTATTTAATGAAAATATACCAGATTTATTAAAATTATTAAATAGGAGATATAGTTCATTAGATATAAATAATGATATAACAAATCTTTTATATAAAAAACATCCTCAAATGATTTCTTGGAAAAATAAATTAGGTAAATTATATGTATATGAAAATAAGACTATAGTTATAGATCATAGTAAACAACTAAATATAATTAATAATATTACTAAATTATTTAATTACTATATTAGGAATGTAGATATAGTTAAATTATTATTCAATCAACAGGCATATGAATACTATAAACATACATTAAAATATAAAGGTTTTAAAATACATTCTGTTATAAATGAAATTAAAAAAAATTCATTTATTGATTTTAATTATGTATGTAAATCAGATAACAATAATATTTTGAGTTATACTCTTAAATCAAATGAAATGAAAGATTTAACTAATACATTATTTAAAGTTAGTAATGTATTACCATCAAAGTTTGAAATTATAGATATTATTAAAAAAGAATATTATGGGAATTTAATTGAAATATTTAGAATGTGTGATACAAAATATTTTACAGATATATATGGTATATTTTCATCAATTTTAAGTTTAAAAAATATTAGAACTTCTGATAAATTAGAAATGATATCAATAATTTCTGATAGAAAATTACTAAATAATGTAACTGGGATTGTTCAAATTGCAATATCACATGATTTATCATTAGATATTATTAAAATTTTATCAAAACATCCAAAAATTATGGATAATATTAATATTGATGATATTATTTTATGTATTAAAATAAGGAAACCTCAAGAAATTGATATTTTACTATCACATAATAAAAAATTATTAAATACAGAAAGTTATGATAATTATTTATTAAATATATATTTAAAAGAAACTAAAAAGGATTATTCACTAAATATAATTTCCATTTTAGATGTTATATTATCTAAAAAAATAAATCTAGAAATACAAGATGAAATAGATAGAACTATATTAATTAATGCAGTAATTAATGGTAGAACTAAAACTGTAAATTCTTTATTGGAAGCCGGTGCTAATTCATTTCACCGAGATTCAAATGGGTACAACGCTTTACATTATGCTATAATGCATCAGCATTTTGAAATTATAAAATTATTATCATTAAAAGTTAACAAAGATGGTGATATGTTAGTAAATGAACCAGCAGCTAATCATGAATATCCTATACATTTACTAACTAAAAATAATGATCCAGTGAGAATTTTAAATTGTTTACAGATTAGTGAAACATTATATTTACAAGATGAAAAAGGATTAAATTATAATGTTAGAGATATTAATGGAAATACAGTTTTACACTATATATTAAATGAATCTTTACCAACATGGATAAAAACAAAGTTATATAGATTATTAATAGATAAAAATATTAATTTATTAGAACAAAGCAGTTTAGACTATAAACCAATTGTTATAAAATCTGTTGAATTTGATTTATATGAAATTTCAATAATTATAATGAATAAATTATTGGAATTAAAAGAAATATCTATTAAAGGAATAGAAGACATAGATGGTAAAAATATATTAGATTTAATAAAAATGGATAAAAATATAAATAATAATATTATATTAAAAAATCCAAATAATCCAAATTTTTATTCACTTGTTATTTTATATTTACAAAATAATTCATATACAAAAACATATACAAAAAAGAAATTAATAAATTTTACAAATTTTTTAATGATTTCAATAGTTGTAATAGCAACATTTAGAACTTTATATAATTATAACTTTGTTATACATTATTGTTTAATTAATAATAAATATGATTTATTAAAAAATATTCATAAATAATTTATATATCATCTATATAAAATCCATTTTCGCGATTAATATATTGATTAATATTATCAATACAACTAATAGCAAATATATTGTTATCATTTACAGTATGTATAATTTCTAAATTTTCATATTTAGATTTTAATTTTATTTTATGTACTCCGTGAATATTTTCTTTTCGTAATGATTTTATGTCATCATTATTAAAATTTAAACATTTTGATAATGTTTTTGCAGTACCACTTGGTGAATCTTTTTTATTTTTATGATGAGTTTCTTCCATTTCAATATTCCAATATTTTAAATCTATTTTATTATTAATTTCTTTTAAAATGTTACAAAGTAAAGATACCCCTTGAGAAAAATTACTTGTTTTAAAAATAACATTATTTTTAGAATAGTTTTTCATATTTTCAATACAATTTTGATTAAAGTTTCCTGTAGTTCCAATTATTAAAGGTAAATTTATTTTATTTTTTATTAAAAAATTAATTAAAAATTCAGTTCCCTCTATAGATGTCACATCTATTACAACAGAATTTTCTAAAAAATATAAATTACTTAAATTTCTATTTAATTTTATAATTTTATATTTTTGACTTCCAATTTCATATATTTTTTTACCTAATCTCCCTGTATGTCCAAATAAAAAAATATTTTTAATATCATTCATATTTATTTAAAATAAATAATTAAATTTTTAAATAAATATCTATAATTATAAATTTGGATAATGTGTGTATATAAAGTAATATACAAAAAGTAATATAATCAATTGATTTATTAACTTTTTTATTTAAAGTAATTAATAATACAATATTATAATACATATTATATAAATAAAAATATAATGATAACACTGAAAGAGTATATGAAAAATCAACCAATTTTAAATATTGGTATGATAGGACACGTTGCTAATGGAAAAAGCAGTATAGTTAAAAAATTAACAGGAAAAGCAACACAAGCGTTTTCATCAGAGAAAGAAAGAAATATTACTATTCAATTAGGATATGCTAATGCAAAAATTTATAAATGTGATTTATGTACTGCTCCTAAATGTTATACATCAACGCCATCAAATATATATGAAATAAATTGTGAATATTGTGATTCAAAAATGGAATTAATTATACATGTATCATTTGTAGATTCCCCTGGACACCATCTTTTAACATCCACAATGTTAAGTGGAACTTCAGTTATGGATTATACAATTTTAGTAGAATCTATTACAAATCCTATAATTCCATCAAGTCAAACAGTTGAACATTTAATTGCTACAAACATGGTAGGCTTAGATAATGGAATTGTATGTTTGAATAAAGTTGATTTAGCCCCTAATAGAAAAAAAATAACAAAAACAATAGAAGAATTAAAATCTTTTATAACAAATTATAATATAAATAATAATATTATTCCTATATCACCAATTTTTGATATAAATATAGATATTTTATGTGAATATATTAGTAAATTAGAAATTAAAAATAAAAATATAGATGAAAATCCAACATTAATTTGTATTAGAAGTTTTGATATAAATAAACCAAATTTAATAAAGAATTCAAAAAATATTAAAGGTGGGATTATAGGAGGTTCATTATTAAAAGGTAAATTAAATGTAGGAGATGATATTATTATATATCCGGGATATGTTGATAAAGAACAAAAAAATACAATTAATATAAAAAATAATAATAATAGAGAATATTTTGATTGGAAATATTATCCGATTAAAACAAAAATATTAAGTATTAATTCCGAAGATATTAAATTAAATTCAATTATACCAGGTGGTTTAGTTGGCGTACAACTTGATATTGATCCAGGTTTAACAAGAAATAATAAACTAGTTGGAAATATGATTTTTTTAAATAATAGAGATAATAATTTTAAAGTTTGTGATAAATTAAAAGTATCAATAGACAAAGTATTTCAAAATATAGATGAAAATATAGAATTAAAATTATATAAGGGTGATACAATTAAAATTAATATTTATTCGAATGAAACAAAAGGATTTATAATTAAATATAGTAAAACAGAAAATTATATATCTATAATTTTAGATAAACCAGTTGTAGTTAATAAAGATGAAACTAAAGTAATTATAAGTAATTATCAAACAAATAAAATATTAGCAATATGTTCAATTTTAGATATTAGAATCTGTAATATAATTTAGTTTTTTTTTTAAACTGATATTATATAAGTGATAAAATGAGTGTACATTCTGTATCATTAAAAGGAAAACGTGAATCAAATGAAGATAAACATATTTAAAAACTAATTTAAGTGGTCAAAATAAAAATATGAATAATATAAATTTTTATGGTATATATGACGGACATGGTGGGAAATTTGTATCAAAATTTTTATCCAATAATTTACATAATTTTTTTGTTGATAAAAGAGTTAAATATCCATTAAAAAAATCCTATGTGAATGATGCATATAATTGTATTCAGAATATATTAGAAAATAAATATGGTAAACAATCACATAGTTGTGGATCTACAAGTTTAGTATCTCTTCAATATAAAGATAGTAATAATAATAATTATATTAATATATTAAATACAGGAGATAGTCGTTGTGTTTTATGTAGAAATAATATTTCATATCCTTTAACAAAAGACCATAAACCAGCTGCTCCAGAAGAAAAAAATAGAATAGAACAACTTGGAGGAAAAATATATTATGATGGATATGATTGGAGAATAAATGATTTATCAGTTTCCAGAGCGTTTGGTGATAACGAATCAAAAAAATATGTTACACATATTCCAGATTTGTATAAATATAAATTATCTAAAAATGACAAATTTATTGTAATGGCATGTGATGGATTATGGGATGTTATGGAAAATCAAGATGTAGTAGATTTTGTTTTAAATAAATGTTATGATATGAATACTGGAAAAAAATTAAATAAAAAAATAAATATTGCAAAACAATTAGCAGAACATGCTATTAATATTGGATCAACTGATAATATAACATCTCTTGTTGTTTTTTTTAATTAATCTTCATCTGAATCTGATACTTCAATAATTTCTATATTTATATCAGAAAATATAGTAGGATATTTTCTTTTATTCTCTAATTCAATAGGTTCCCATTTACCTTTACTATTATGAAATAAACATTTAACAAGAATACTTTGTTTCCTACTATTTGTAAATATTTCTTTACACCATTTACTTTTTTTTATTGTCGGAATATATGCAATACCCATTTTTTTTCTTTTTAAAATATTTCTACCATTTCTCTTAATTTTTTCAACCGAAAAAAGTCTATAAATTTCTATTATATCAGTTCTTTTCATTTCTAAAACTGCTGTAACATTATCAGAATTTGAAATAAATTTATATTTTGTTAATTTAGAATTATTATTTTCATTTTCTGAATTTGTACTATTTGTATTATTTATATTATTTATATTATTATTTGACGTATTTGTATTTGTATTACTAGAATTATTTTTTATGTAATTTGTATTATTTGTATTATTTGTATTATTTGTAATATTTAATGTATTTTTGAATTCACTATTAAATATATATATTAATTTCGTTCCTGAATATTCAGGGTAAAAACAAATTCCTCTAATTTTAAAATCTTTAAATGATGGTATTACATTATTTATAAAATTTGATATATCTTTCATTTCATAAAGTTTATTAATACTTATTTCTAATTCTGGAAATCTATTTTTATTCCTATTTATAATATTATTACCATTAGATAAACTTTCAAAATAACATTTTATATCAAATAATTTAATATCCAAATTAATATTTGTATAGTTTGAACCTTTAAACATATATATATCTGAAATTATAAATTGATCTGATCCATTATAATTATAATGAATTCCATCGAAAATCGTCCCGTCATATATTTTTATATCTGCATCAACAGATACATACTTAATATTTATTTTATTTATATTAATTCTAGATTTTGAATAACTAAGTGTTTTTCTATCTATAGTAAATGTAAAAAATTTATCTTTTATTTTTGTAAAAACTAGTAAACAATTGTTACCAATAAAATTAGCGGTTAAATAAAATTTATCGCTAAATATTTTTGGCAAATCAGAATGCGTTTCGATTATTTCATATTTAAATTTCGAAATATCGATACTTGAATAAATATAATCAATTAATTGACTTTTAACATTATTATTTTTAAATTTACTTACTGTATTATTATTAATTTTATTTGATTTGATATTATACATTATATTATATAATTTATATAATATTCTTTTAAATAATATTAATATCAATTTTTACAAGTTACTATAGTTAAAATTATTTGAAGATACACCAGAAACAACACAATTATCATCTTTACAATCAGCACTTGGATTTAATTTATCATATACTTTATGAATTTCATCAGGTTTAACTCCAGAGCATATATTGTCTGGAGTATTATTTACAATATTGTCTTTACTTGAACCATTTATTTTATCAAATAATTCTAATTGACTATTTTGGACATCTGTGTATGATTTAACTCCAGGTTCTTCTTTATTTTCGTCATTTTTTTTATCATCTGTTTCATCATTTAAATTTTGACATCCATGCATTTCATTTTTTAATAATTTCTTTATATATTCTTCTACATTTTGCTCGGTGTCATTAATAGGACAACCTTTTTCTACATTTGAAAAAGTTTCAATTGTGTTTTTAGAAACATTTTCTTTTTCAACATTACTATCAATAGAAGAATAATCACTTTCAGTTTCAGATTCTAATATTCCTAAATCTTTACGAGGAATTTCACTTTTCTTTCTTAAATATAAAGGTGGTTCTTTACCTGCTTTAAGTTTTTTATCTGGTTTGGATTCTTTTACATCTTTATGTTGTACATTATTTTTACTATCTAATAAATAATCATTTACTTTTTCATTAATATATTCAAAATCAGATTGTATTGTATCATTAGTTATACCTTCAGTTATGTTTCCCAATAAACTAGAATCATTTTCTTCTTGTGATTCCTCTGATTCGTGGAATTCTTGGGATCCATGGGATTCGTGAGATTCTTGGGATCCATGGAATTCGTGAGATTCTTGGGATCCATGGGATTCGTGAGATTCTTGGGATACATGGAATTCGTGAGATTCTTCATCAGATTCTTCTTGATCTTCTTGTGAACCTAATTCTTCAAAATTATTTTGTGTATTACTTGATAAAAATCCTTCATTTTTTGATAATATATTACAATCACTTAAAATTAAATTTAAAACAAAAATTGATAATAGAGCAATTAATGCATATTCTAATGTTTCATTTTTCATACTATATATATATTATATTATAAAAAATAAATTTAATTATTGTGTATAATATATTGAAATTTATATAAATATTTATATTATATCTTATATACAAATGACATCCAAATACATTGAATATTCAAAAAATATAATCAAAAAAAATTTATTAACTAATGTTGATTTATCAAACGAAACGAAAATAAATGATTTTATTAATAATATTTCATCACATTTATTTTTTAATAAACCTCTTAATGAAATGATTAATAAATTTGGTATTGAAATATGTGATATTATTACAAATTTATCAAAAATTATTATTAAAATAGGAGCTTTATATATTACCGTAACTGATTTAGATAATGATGGAATTCCTGTAATTAATTTAAATAATGTAAAATTGAAAAAAAGTATAAATGGTAAAGCTAAAATAACAATGTCTGATTATATAGATTATGGTGATATAGAAATACCACTTGAAAATATTAATAATAAGATAGGAATTATTGATAATAGTATTTCTGATATAATAGAATCTGATTTTAATATTAACAATATAATTAATAAAATTAATAAAGTAGTTAATGTTATATCTGAATCTACATTAGAAATAAATAGTTATAGTAAAAAAGTAACTGAAATGTCAACTGAAATAATAAAATTATTTAATAATTTATGGATTTTAATTCAACAATATCCTAAAAATTTAAAAAAAATTTTAAAATTTAAAAATATTATTTCTCTTATAACCAGTTCAATATTTACTGGTATAATGATTTTTATTATTTTATCAGTTTCAAAATTAGATAATAAATTTTTAAAAAATATTATATTTAAAATTTTTGAAAATAATTTTATTATGTCGCAATTAAAAAATTCTGTAGATTTAATAACTGATATTATTATAAATGAAACACCTAGAAAATGTTTTTGTTTTAAATTAAATATTTGTTGTAAAAAAACCGAACATTGTGAATCAATAGATACAACAGTTATTGATAATGATTTATCAACTATATTAAAAAATACAGAAGTAAATAATATTCCAAGACCTACTTTAAAAAGATCAAATAATTATAATAATATAAATTCATCTGAAGAAGATAATACAAGTATTTTTGATATAAAAAATGATTTAGAATTGACAAATGAAAATACTAATCAAGATTTGGAAAGTGATATTTCTATAGAATATCAAAGTGATGATAATAAATCAAATGATAACAAAGAAGAATCTCAAAGTGATAATAACGAATCAAATGATGACAAAGAAGAATCTCAAAGTGATAATAACGAATCAAATGATGACAAAGAAGAATCTCAAAGTGATAATAACGAATCAAATGACGACAAAGAAGAATCTCAAAGTGATGATAACGAATCAAATGATGATAAAGAAGAATCTCAAAGTGATAATAACGAATCAAATGACGACAAAGAAGAATCTCAAAGTGATGATAACGAATCAAATGATGACAAAGAAGAATCAAAAAATAAATCTGATAATAAAAAATAATAATTTAATTTAAGTAATAAATAATTTTAAATATAAAAAAAATTAATTTATTTATTAATATTATTAATAAATAATATTAATATAAATGTACAATAAAAATAAAATAATTTTAATTGTAATTTTGATTATTTTATGTTTATACAATTTTTGTTACAAAAAAAAAAATAAAATAAGTTGGTATAGAAGATATAATTGCATTTATGATTTTACAAACAGTGTGAAATTATTTTTTGATGAAAATAATATATCATACAATATTTCAGATTGGGATATCTATTTACCTTGCAATTATAATAATGCTAAATATGAAATTAGTAAAATACCAATTAGAAAAAATAGTAAATATTTTATAATTGACAATTTAGATCAAATTTCTTCAAAAAATAAATTATCTATTAATATTAAAAATTATTACAATAATGGAAAAATAAATAAATTAATTCCAAAAACTTTTATATTAAATAATAAATCTGATATTAATGAATTAAAAAAAAATCATAATCCAACCAAAATTTATATTCTAAAAAAAAATAAACAAAGACAAACAGGATTAAAAATAGAAAAAGATATCAAAACAATAATTGAAAATAAAGACAACTACATAATTGCCCAAGAATTATTACGTAATTCAATTTTAATAAATGGGAGAAAAATAAATTTACGAGTATATTTTTTGGTTGTATGTAAACAAAATATTAAAACATTATATGTATACAATAATGGTTTTATGTATTATTCAAAGGAATTATATGATGATAATAGTTTATCACCAGATGTACATATTACAACAGGATATATAGATAGAGAAATTTATAAAAAAAATCCATTAACATTATTTGATTTTAAAAAATATATGGATAAAACTTATAAAAATCATAACATATTTAATAAAATAAATTTATTACTAAAAAATATATTTTTATCTTTTAGAATGAAAATTTGCAGACCATGTTCTAAATTATATCCTGTAACTTCTTATCAATTATTTGGAGCTGATATTCATATAACTAATTCTTTAGATCCAATTTTAATAGAAATTAATAAAGGACCAGATTTAATTCCAAAAGATAAAATAGACAGAGAAGTTAAAATTAAATTAGCAAATGATATTCATGAGATTATTGGTATTATAAAATATAATAATAATAATGGTTTTACGAAAATCATTTAATTATCAATAACTGTTATTTTTCGAGGGCATTCAAATAAATTATTAAATACAAATACTATAAATATTCCTAAAAATATAGATAATATTTTATTAAATAAATCTTGATTATAATCGGTCATATATATATAAATAATATAAATTATTTATTACATGGAATTTCTTTTCTATTATATCTATAACAAACATTTTTATCATCTTTATAAACTATAGATTTTTCTTTGTTGATATTTGGTTTTAATAAAATTATTTTTGGATTTGGATATAAAATATATAAAAATGATAATGTTATAAATATACTATATATTAAATAAGTATTTATAATTTCCATTATATATATTAATTTGAAAATATTTTTTTTGCTATATTATGAATATTATTTTTATTTTCTCTATCACTAATTCCTATATTTGAATTAGTACTATTAATAAAATCAGTAACATTATTATTTAGATAATTAGATTCTAAATTATTTTCTGTTAATGTTTCTAAACTATATTCATCATCTATTATATTATTATCAATATTTGAATAATTTATTTTGTTATAATTATTTACTAAATAATTTGTATTTTCTTTTAAATTTTTTTTAAATTCACTTAATTCTTTTTCTTCTTGTAAAAGTTTTGCATCTTTATCTAATTTTAGTTGGTATTTTATAAATAAATATATACCAATTATTGAAAAAACGAATAATGCAAATGAATTATTGGATATATAATTATTATAAAAATTTGATATGGTTGCTTTTTCCTTAAAATTATTATCTCCTTTTAATTCTAATTCATTATTTATTTCATTTATAATTTTTGTATTAATTAAAGATGGGTTTGATCCAGTGAAAAATTCTGAATTCATTTATATGATTTGTTTATATTTTTTATAATATTAAAAATTCGTAAAAAAAATTATACCAAATATAATATATAATCATATGAATAAAAATTATAATTTAATAAATTTAGAAATAATAAAAGCTTTTAATAATATATTTTGTTTAACGTTTAAAAATAAAGAAAAATATATTATAAAATTTAATAATGATTCAAAATTGGTACAAAATGAAAAAAATATTTATGAATATTTAGAAAAAAAATTAAAAAAAAATTATTTTACAAAAAATTTTAATATTATTAAATATATAAATTCAAATATTATAAAAGATATTAACAAATCAAAAATTAAAATTAAAAATAAAACATATTCTTTAAAAAATATTTCTGAAAGATATATTCTTTTTAATAATTTTATTAATAAAATTAATTTACCCATTAATTATATTATTACAAATTATATTCCATATGCTACATCTTTACATTTTTTTATAAATAATTCGCAAAATAAAGAAATTGTAATTGATATATTAAATGAAGTAATTTTGAATATTAAAATACTTCATTATAAATATAATATTTTTCATGGAGATTTACATTTGTGTAATATTATTATAGATAATAATAAAAAAATATATTTACATGATTTTGAATTTTCACATATATATGAAACTAAAATAATTAATCCTGATAAAATTGTTAATTATTTCTATCATATTAAATACGATATTTATTGTAAAACAGATAATAATGATTCTTTATTAAATAATTTAATAGATAAAATTTATTTTAATAATGAAAATCATTTTAGAATTAAAAATTATTTATCTAATTTTTGTTTAAAAAATATTAATAAAAATTATTTTAATTGTACACTTTTTGATTTTTTAAACTCTATATCAAATAATATTTCCAAAGAAAAAGAATATATTATAAAATGGGAAAATCACAAAAATGATTATTTTTATGATATAATTTATGATATTGTAGAATCATTTTGTACTTTCTATACTAAACCATCATTTATACTATTATATAATAATAAATATAAAACACCATCAATATTTGATAAGGATATGTATTCACAATATATTATTCAGAATACAAATGAATTTAGTATTATTAATTTTGAATTTCTTGAAAATATTCTTTTAAATAAATATGAATTTTCTAAAATATTTTTATATTATTTTGATTTAAATTGTCTTGGTAGATATTTACCAAAATATGTATATGATAATATTGTTGTTGAAAAAGATTATTTTAATTTTATGAAAGATTTTAATAATACTAATTTCAAAGAAGATTTAAAGAATAGTAATTCAAATTGCTATTTATTTAATATATTTTTTGCTATTATTTCATACATTGAAAAATATACAAAGATTATTTAATAATTAAAAAAAATGTTGAAATAAGATTCTAGTTAAATTAATGTTATATATAAAAATATTATAATAAATTATTTATTATAATATAAATATTTACGCTAAAATTAATAAAGTTATTTTAAATATAAATTTTATAAAATTAACCATATAATGAATTATAAATTTTCTGATAAATATAATTTAATAAAAAGAATTGGTTCTGGGTCTTTTGGAGATGTTTATCTATTAAAAGATAAAGAAAATAAAATAAATATAGCTTCTAAAATTGAAGATTTTGATGGGAAAAAAACTAAATTAGAATGTGAAAAAAAAATATATAGTATTTTACACAAAAATAAAGTTATTAATATTCCAAAAATTTATAATTTTTTAAAAACAAATAAATATCATATTTTAAATATGGAATTATTAGGAGAAAGTTTAGATAAATTATTTGATAATAATGACAAAATTTTTAATGTAAATACTGTATTAAAATTGGGAATAGAAATAACTAAAATTATAAAAGATCTTCATAATTGTGGTATTATACATAGAGATATAAAACCAAATAATTTCATGGTTGGAAAAAAAGATAAATCAAAAATATACATCATGGATTTCGGTTTATCAAAAATTTATATAAAAAATGATAAACATATTGAATTTATTACAGATAAACATATTGTAGGTACTGCAAGATATATTAGTACAAATATTCATAATGGATTTGAACCCTCAAGAAGAGATGATTTGGAATCTATTATTTATATGCTAATTTATTTTATAAAAGGGAAATTACCTTGGCAAGGTTTAAAAAAAGATAAACATAAAAAACAAATTGAAAAAATTAAAGAAATTAAAATGAGTACTAATATTGAAGTTCTTTGTAAAGATATTCCAAAATGTTTTTATGAATATTTAAAATATATTAAAAAGTTAGATTTTTATGATAAACCTGATTATGATTTTTTAATTAATCTATTTATTAATGAATCTATCAATTTAGATTTAGATTTAAAATTTTCTTGGATTTAAAAATTACTCAATACATTAAATTCCCATTTTTGAGTATTTTTCTCATTCACTGCTGATTGATATGCATCACTTGTCATTTCAAAAAAGTTATCTTTATTCAAAAATCCAATAGTTTCCATAAAATCAAATGGATTTGTTACATTATACATTTTTTCATATCCCAAATGTACAATTAATCTATCTGATACATATTTATTATATTGTTCCATTAATTCTTTATTCATTCCAATTAAATCACATCTAATTGCATCCATTGTAAAAGAAGTAGATATTTCTATTGCCTCTGTAAATATCTCTTTAATTTCATCATAACTTAATCTATTTTTAATAAATGAATATAAAACACAGGCAAAATTTGTGTGAAGTCCTTCATCTCTTGCAATAAATCTATTACTTTTAACTAATCCATTCATAAAGTATTTACCATTTGAGCGCATTTTTTTCATCCAAAAAATTGCAGCAAATGCTCCACTAAAAAATACACCTTCAACAATTGAAAAAGCAACTATTCTTTTAGCAATACTTGCATTTTCATCATTAATCCATTTTAATGCCCAATCAGACATTTTCTTAATAGAGGGAACTGTTGAAATAGAATTTGATAAATTTTCTCTTTCTTCCTTATCTCTTACAATATTGGTTAACATATCAGAATAAATTTCTGCATGTATATTTTCCATCATTAATTGAAATCCATATGCTGCCTGCGCTTCAGGGATTTGAATTTCTTGTAAAAATCTTTCACGAAGATTCATATTAACTATTCCATCACTTGATGCAAAAAAAGCTAAAATCATTTTAATAAAATGTTGTTCATTTTCATTTAAATTTTCTTCAAAATCTATTCTATCTTTACTAAAATCAATTTCCTCTGCGCGCCAATATGAATCTTGTTGTTTCTTATATAAATCCCAAAATATTTGGTATCTAGGATTTACTGGTTTTAATGTAAATCTAAAATTATTTTCATCTGTTATTTCTTCTTCAAAAACTACTTTTGGTTCAAATTCGGTATCACTTTCTGTATCTGGTCTACAAAACATATATATATATATAAATAAATATTTTTTTATATAAATTATTAATAAATAAATCAATTTTTTTATATAAGTAATTTTTATATTTTATAAAATTATGATAAATTATTTAATAATTATAATTATATTTTTTTCATCAATATCTCTATATCAGTCATATAACAGTAAATCTTATTTTAAAAGAGTAAATAATAGTAATAAATTTAATAGAATAATACATAAATTAAATATGTACTGTCATAATAAAATACAACAAAACAAACATCTAATAAATACAGATAAATTAAATAAAATTGATCTAGTTATTACAGGAGGAGGTTTTAAAAATTCATATGCAATGGGAATATTTTTATTCCTCAATAAATTAAAAAAATATAATGATAAAATTAATTTTGATAGAATTTCAGGTACAAGTGCTGGAGCTTGTACAGGATTTTTTATAATTAATGATAAAATAAATGATTATATACATTTATCATATTCTCTAGTTGATACATTGAGTAAATACCCATACGCTAGACCTAAATATTTATGGAACGAGTTATTTAAAGAATATGTAAATAAATACGGAATACCAAAAAAAGATAAATTACATATTTCATTTTCTGTTCTTGATTATAAATATCCGTTTTTAAATAATGAGATTGTTTCATCATATGATAATGAAGAAGATTTGATTGATGCTTTTAAGAGTACATCTTCGATACCATATTTAATGGTTAATTTTTTTGGTAAATATAAAAATAAATATACATTAGATGGATATTTTACAAATAATACTCCAATATTCAAGGATAATAAAAATAAACAATTAATAATTAATTTTACAGATTTAAAAGATGAATATGATAAAGTATTTTTATTTACAAAAGACGAAATAACTGAAATTATAATCAAAGGAATAAATGATATAATAGATTTTTTAAATGGAAAAGAAATTTCTAATATTAAAATTATGTAATATTTTTGACCATATTTCTTATTTTAGTTATTATATATTTTTACGAACTAAAAATATATAAAAATAAAAATTGAAACATATAATATCTCTATGGATTCTTCTAAAAATTTAAAACAATCCGAAATGTGTGAAAGTAAATATTATAAATATGAAAAAGACTTTATAAAAAAATTTAATTTTAAAGATAATAATTTTGATAAAAATATTTTTAATTCTGATATTAATTTAAATAAATCATTTATTATAAAATATGTAAAATATTTTTGGGAACGATTAGATGAAGAATATAAAGATACAAATTTTTTTGATATGAATGAAATTGTTGATAATATTTTTAAACAATTACCTGATAAGATTAATAGATTTGAATTTTATACTTTTGTTTCTGATTTTATTATTGCAAAATGCAGTACTCATATTTTATATTTAAAAATGGCTTCTATGATGTGTGTTGATAAATTACACAAAACTACAAACCCAGATATTAAATTAATTTCAACTACTTTATATAATAATACAGATATTCATAATGACCATTCTCCTCTTATTAGTTTAGAATGTTTTGAAATTATTCAAGATAATTATGAGAAAATTCAAAAAAAATTAGATATGGAAAGAGATTATTTATTTGATTTTTTTGGATTGAAAACTTTAGAAAGATCATATCTTTTACGGATACATGAAGGTAAAAAAACTATAATTATAGAAAGACCTCAACATTTAATAATGAGAATTGCTATTGGTATACATGGAAAAGACTTGGATGCAGCATTTGAAACTTATGATTTAATATCAAATAGATACTTTACTCATGCCACTCCTACTCTATTTAATGCTGGTACTAGAAGACCACAATTATCATCATGTTTTTTAATTGGAATGGGTGATTCAATTGAATCTATATTTAATACAATTTCTGATATGGCTTTTATCTCTAAATGGGCTGGTGGATTAGGATTACATCTTAGTAGTATTAGATCTGCAGGTTCTATTATTAGAGGAACTAATGGTAAAAGTGATGGTATTGTTCCTTTATCAATTGTACTTAATTGGGTGGCTAGATATATAAATCAAGGTGGTAAAAGAAATGGATCAATTGCATGTTATTTAGAACCATGGCATGCTGATATATATGAATTTTGTGAATTACGATCTAATAAAGGTAGTGAAGCACAAAGAGCTAGAGATTTATTTTTAGCCTTATGGATTCCCGATCTTTTTATGAAAAGATTAAAAGAAGGTGGTATGTGGAGTTTAATGTGTCCTAATCAATGTCCTAATTTAAATTCTACATATGGAGAAGAATTTGAAAAATTATATACACAATACGAAAATGAAGGTAAATATATAAAACAAGTTAGAGCTGTTGATTTATGGAAACATATTATGACTGCACAAATTGAAACTGGATTTCCATATTGTTTATTCAAAGATCACGCAAATAAAAAAAGTAATCAAAAAAATTTAGGAACTATTAAATCAAGTAATTTATGTGCTGAAATTATTGAATATTCAGATGAAAATGAACATGCTGTATGTAATTTAAGTTCTATATGTTTACCAAGATTTATTATTAAAGATGGTAAAACAAGAATTTATGATTTTGATAAATTACAAGAAATTACAAGAGTTTGTGTTAGAAATTTAAATAAAATCATAGATATTAATTATTATCCTACAGAAAAAACAAAATTATCTAATTATAAACATCGTCCTATTGGAATAGGTGTTCAAGGATTGGCAGATGTATATAATATGATGAGTATGCCTTTTGATTCAGATGAAGCTAGAGAATTAAATAAAAAAATATTTGAAGCAATTTATTTTGCAGCTGTTGATGAATCTAAGGAAATAGCTAAAAAAGAAGGTCCGTATTCAACATTTAAAGGATCTCCGTTTTCAAATGGTGAATTGCAATATCATCTTTGGGGACTTGATGAAAAAGATTTATTAATGGGATATGATTGGAAAAAACTAACAGAAGAAGTTAAAAAATATGGAACAAGAAATAGTCTATTAACTGCTTTAATGCCAACAGCAAGTACAGCTCAAATTATGAGTAATAGTGAAACTGTTGAACCGTATATGTCAAATATTTTTGTTAGATCTACATTAGCAGGTGATTTTATTGTAATAAATAATAATTTAATGAGAGATTTATTAGAATTAGGTCTTTGGAGTGATACAATGAAAAAAAGAATTATAATTAATAACGGTTCAATTCAAAATATTGATGGAATTCCTGATAAAATTAAAAATATTTATAAAACTGCATTTGAAATGAGTTTAAAAAATATTATTAAACAATCTGCTGATAGAGGACCATTTATCGATCAAAGTCAAAGTTTAAATCTTTTTATTGATACACCAAGTTTTGACTTGTTAAATTCTGCTATGTATACAGGATGGGATATGGGATTAAAAACAGGTATGTATTATTGTAGATCTGTTCCTGCTGTAAATCCAATATCATTTGGTATTGATATTGATGAAATTAAAGAACTAACAAATAATGATAGTGCTATAAATATGCTTATAAATAATTTTAATACAGGTGATAAAAAAGAAATTGAAGAATGTCTTGTATGTGGTTCTTAATTACAATAATTTTTATTTAATCAATTATAAATTTTAAGTAAATGTTAATGTATCCCCATCAAGTTTATATTCTTTATTTAAAATTTTATTATTAATAATTGACATCATAATAGTTTGAGCAGTATCAATGATTTTATATTTATTTTTTAAAATGATAGATAAACCCGTCGATAGTGGTCCCAAATAAGTTATAGCGATATGTTTTGTTGAAATATTTGACATATTCGGTTCTATTTTTGATTGTAAAATTTCTTTTAATTCGGGTGTAATCTCTACTTTTAAACCTGCAATATTTTCTGTTATTGCATTTAATTTAAATCCTTTTGTTGTAATATTTTCTCTAAATTCAGTAGGTACAGATGTCAAAAATTGATATTTTTCTGGTTCTTGACCATCAATAATAGGTTTGCGGTTACCAGCAATATGAACATTTGTATTTATTAAATCTATATATTTCCATTGGCCTTCTGTAAAATAAAGAGACTGATCATTCGGTCCTAAAATATTTAATCCTTTAGTTTTTATTGTTGGTTTTACTAAATTTGTACTAATATAACCATCTGCAGTAATTGTACTAATTTTATCTGACTTTATATCACCTGTTGCTGTAACATTCCCTGTTGCTGTTACATTACCTGTTGTTGTTACATCACCTGTTGCTGTAATATTACCACTCGCTTCAATATTATTAACTTTTAAAACACCTGTAGAAGAGTTATATAAACTCGCCATATTTTGCAATGCTTCCGCATCTATATTCCCAAATCCTTCACTTTTTTTTAAAAATAAAATAAGTAATAATAAATATATTATTATTTTTTTCTTTATATTTAATTGATGAATTGGAACAAAAATTAATATTCCTAAAATTACTACTATATTTAAGTTCATATATATATATATATATATATATATATTAATAAATTTATTGAATTAATAAAAATTTTATAAAAATAAAAAAATAAATTTAAAAAAAGTTTTTCAAAAAAAAATTTTTTTTTTCTTCCCCCCCCCCGGAAGTGAAAACAGAATTAGCATTAATTTAATTTTTTACTCAATTTATTATTATCATGGGATACTTTTTAAGTAAAAAATAAAAATTTTTTTTAAGTGAAAACCATGTTTTTTTGTTAGCATTCAAGTGAAAAATTAGCATTTAAGTAAAAAAAATTAGCATTTAAGTTAAAAAAAATTAACATTTCAGTGAAAAATTAGCATTTAAGTTAAAAAAATTTAGCATTTAAGTGAAAATTGAAAAAAAAAATTAGCATTTAAGTTAAAAATTAGCATTTAAGTTTTGAAATTTTTGAATTTTTTTGTAAATTTTTGAATTTTTTTGTAAATTTTTGAATTTTTTTGTAAATTTTTGAATTTTTTTTGTAAATTTTTGAATTTTTTTGTAAATTTTTGAATTTTTTTGTAAATTTTTGAATTTTTTTTGTAAATTTTTGAATTTTTTTGTAAATTTTTGAATTTTTTTTGTAAATTTTTGAATTTTTTTGTTAATTTTTGAATTTTTTTTGTAAATTTTTGAATTTTTTTGT
>Ga0163111_10000361_pt1 | contig 27481 bp, 20 predicted proteins | sample CRUFie1St18metaG_FD_109645 | JGI IMG/M metagenome (GOLD analysis project Ga0163111, IMG submission 109645) | Marine microbial communities from the Costa Rica Dome - CRUD Field 142mm St18 metaG | ecosystem: Environmental > Aquatic > Marine > Oceanic > Photic zone | place: Costa Rica: the Eastern... | reverse complement strand
GGGCCGGCCGAGCCTCGAGCGACGATCGCGGTGACGACGACGCGGCGAGCGTTTTCGAGCCCGCTCGAGGCGCGCGTCGACGATGGCGGCGCGCACGGGAAGAGATAATCAGCGATACAACGCGGTGAATCAACGATTGGTGGCTGGATGCATATGTCATCGACCCGCGACGAAGGTTCGCGTGGAAGATTCCGCCGACGCGGACGCGTTCGCGCGCGCGCGCGAGGACGGCGTCGAAGTCCTCATGCTCAACTCGAAGAAAGGCGCGAGAGTGGATGGAAGGGATTTGATCTTTCCAAAGGGTGGATGGGAACTCGATGAGACCGCATCCGAGGCCGCGGCGCGCGAGAGCATGGAAGAAGGCGGTGTCGCGGGGACGCTGAGCGCTTCGGAAAAGACGTACGAATTCGTGTCGAGGTCGAGGGTCAAGGCTGGATGCGCCGGAGACGAGGCCAAGTGCGTGGCGCACGTGTTCACCATGGAGGTGAAGTGCGAGTACGAGACGTGGCCTGAGGAAGGCGAGCGAACGAGGTATTGGCTCTCCCCGGACGAGGCGTGGAGACGATGTAAGCACGATTGGATGCGTCAGGCGCTCGCCGACCATCTCGCCGACGGGTTCGCGTTGGAAAAGAAGTTGTGACGTTGTGACGCGCCGCGTCTTTGTGATTGTACGATATAACGATATAACAGAAAACAAGATGAATAGTTAATGCGATTGCCTGCGTTTCGCGTTCGCGCGTGTTTTAGCCGTCGCGCGATGGCTCGCGGCTCGTCTGGCGCGTTCGCGTCGCGAGAAGCCGAACACTAAACGCGCGATCCGAACGCTCGCGCGTCAGAACGCGTCGCGCGGTGTTCACGGGCGATGGCGTCCGTCCCAAATCGGCGACAAACGTCGAACGCAGTCGCCGCCGAACGATCGGAGCGTGGGCAGCGCGCGTCGACGAGCGGTGCGCGGCGAGGCGGTACGGACCCGGCGCTGGGTGTTGAGCCCAAGACTGCGGTTGAATCGAGCAATGCGACGGCGAGCGCGCCCGTGGATGGGCCGAAGTCCGCGGGTGAAGTCGCATCACCACCACCCGCGGTTGATGCGATTGGGGACGGAAAGGAGATGGACGATTCCACGTACGACGACGAAGCCGAGGGCGAAGACAAAGCCGGTGATGCGACAGAGGACGAGGAGGAGGAGGAGGAGGAGGAGGAGGAGGAGGAGGAGGACGAAGACGACGAGGAAGAGGACCAAGAAGAAGAAGACGACGAGGAAGAAGGCGAGGACGAGGAAGATGTGGCTGCGAACGATGGTCAGCAAAACGACGTCGCCAACTGCATCGGCGAGCACTGCTCCGACGCTATGAACGAGCAGATGTACCGCATCGTGGAAGACGTAGCGCTAAAAGCGGGGTTGGACGTGAACTCAAATGCAGCGGATGCGGAGAATGAGTTACTCGCGTTCGCAACTGGGGCAAGCGACGCCCCTCATACGATGCAGGAAGAAGCGACGGATGAGCGCGTGGCGGCGCTAACCATGACGGTGATGATCGGCATCGTGTTGCTGACGGTGATGTTGGGCGTGATGTTGAAGCACTACAAATCTCGATGGTTGAACTCGAGCGGTGCCGCTCTTCTACTCGGTATCGCCGTTGGATGCTTTGTGTTCCTTGGCTTGGAGCTATCTTATGAGACAATGCCCGAAAACATGCGCTACACCATCAAGGCCTTCGCCCAGTGCATGCGGTTCGATACAAAGTTCTTCTTCTTAGTGCTCCTTCCGCCTTTGATTTTTGAAGCCGGTTACACGTTGCATCCGACGACGTTTTTTCAAAATGCCGACGCGATCTCAATGTTTGCTTTCGTAGGATCGCTCACGAGCGCGATATCGACCGGCGTGTTGATGTACGTGGCGGGCTTACTGGGCTGGAGTTATGAGTTTTCGTTGAAGAGCGCCATGTTGTTTGGAGCGCTGATTAGCTCAACCGATCCAGTCACGACGCTTAGCATTTTCAGCGAATCACCGATATCCCCTGACGTGCACGCCATGATATTGGGCGAGAGTATTCTGAATGACGCCGTCACCATTGTGTATTTTGAGTCGCTCCTGCTTGGCATCGGCAACGCCGGCGATGTGACGGCGCTCGAGATGTTACAAACTGATGACGCTTTCACCCCGCTCATTTTACAAGCAATCGGCACATTCATGCTCGCTTTTGGGCAAGCGACTGCCGTTGGTGTTGGTATCGGGTGTTTCTCCGCCTTGCTGCACAAATACGTCAGCACGACGAGCTATTTCGAGGAAGGATGGGCCGTCGACTCGACGCTCGTGCTTTTGTTCCCGTACCTGAGTTATTCGCTCGCTGAATCTTTTGAGCTGAGCGGAATCGTATCCGTTCTATTCACGGGCATCATTATGGGTCGCTACACGCGTCCAAACCTCGCGCGAGCACCGCGCATGGTGACGATGTGCATTTTCAAAATTTTCAGCTTCCTTTCGGAGACGTTCGTGTTTGTATACATGGGGAGCGCGATGTACTCGTTCCGTGTCGAGCACGTAGTCACTGCGATAGTGGGACTGGTTGCATGCTATGTTGGACGCGCTGTGAACATATTCCCCGGATCTCTGTTACTGAACATGTCGTCGGCGAGGAAGAAGTCGCCAATTACACCGAATACGCAGTATCTCTTGTGGTTTTGCGGATTGAGAGGAGCCGTCGCCTTTGCGCTCGCCGTCAAGGCGCAGCGTGATCTTGGTGAACAAGGCCACGTCATGTTTGATGTGACACTCTTCATCGTGGCGTTCACGATAGTCATCCAGGGTGGTATGACACGTTGGGTCGTCGATTCGCTTCTCGAACCGACGACAGAAGCGCCCGCACAGCAAGACGAACCGAACAAGCTGAGGCGCAACAGAAGCCTGGGAAGCTTTTTTAGATACATGAACGACATCGCAGAAAAGGTCATCGCGCCCATCTTGCTCGCGAAACGAGAGGACGAGCACCTTGATGAGACCACATCTCTCTTGACGGGTGCGAGCGCAAGCGCGAGAGGGGCTCAACGCGAAGAGCTCGGCGAATCGCCGCGGTCGGCCAGACACAGCGGGCTGGCGAGCGAGACCGTGGAGGCTGCGGTGGACAACACATTCTCACGAGATAATAGTTAGCTAGCTTAGCACGCGCGCGTTCATAGCATCGAGACGCGTGTAATTCTTTCAAACAAACAGCAAAATTGACGAGCCAACTCTTGCCCGATGCTGACTCGGCAGACCGTGGAACATCATTCGAGCGCGCGAACGGTGTCTGCTCGTACGCACCTCGCGCGGCGGCGACGAGTACCATACGAAACAAAAAAACAGACACCCCACTGGTTTCGTACGCCTGGACGCGCCGTACATCCGTTCAAACGCGTGCTCTCGTCGTCAACGGCATCTAACGATTGCGCCCGACCGAATCGACGTTTCATCAGGATTCTGCGCGAGGCGAGTAAGGGAGCGATGGACAATATAGATAACGTGCGCGGTACGGCGGTGTTGGACTCACCGTCACTGAATAAAGGCACGGGATTCACATTTACGCAGCGTGAGCGTCTGGGCTTGCGCGGTTTGCTTCCGCGCAAGTACGAAACCGTCGAGATTCAGGTGAAACGCGCGTGGACGCAGTTGTGCGCGTTCGAGGAAGATATGAACAGGTATATCTTTCTCGAAAATTTGCACATGCAGAACGAGCGGTTGTTCTATCGCGTACTCGTGGAACATCTCGAAGACTTGATGCCGATCGTGTACACGCCCACCGTCGGCGAGGCGTGCATCAACTTTGACGCACTCTACCGTAATCGCTGCGGAATGTATTTTAGTCGGTTAGATTCCGGCGTGATGCGACGGATGCTTGATAATTGGCCTTCTCCCGAGACCGAAATCATCGTCGTCACGGATGGAGGCCGAGTGCTCGGTCTCGGCGATTTGGGCACAAATGGGATGGCCATCTCGGTTGGAAAAGTGAGTCTCTACGTTGCGAGTGGAGGCTTCGATCCGGCGAAGTCGATGCCGGTTTGCTTGGATTTGGGCACAAGCAACGTCGCTCTGCGCGCGCACGACTTCTATCTGGGTGCGGATGAACCCCGCCTTACGGGTGACGCGCATCTCGCCGTGGTGACAGAATTTTGTCTCGCCGTAAAAGATAAATGGCCGAATTGTCTGATTCAGTTTGAGGATTTCAAAACTGAAGACGCGTTTAGGATTCTCGATCACATGCGCCATAAGGTTTTATGCTTCAATGACGACATACAAGGAACCGGGGCGACCATTTTAGCAGGCCTCATCAACGCGCTTCGAGCGCAAGGAACGCCGACAAAAGACGCGCGAATAATATTTTTCGGCGCGGGTTCGTCGGCCATCGGAGTGTCGACGCAGATCATACAGCTACTGATGAGCGAGGGGTTGAGCGAGGAGGACGCGCGGCAGTCGATTTATCTAATGGACTCTAAAGGTTTAATCACTGACCAACGCGAGGATTTCGCAGGACTCTCGGATCAAAAGAAGCAGTTCGCGCAAGTCGGTGTCGAACCTTGCGACGACTTGGGCGCTCTGATTCAACGCGTAAAGCCGCATGCATTGTTTGGGTTGTCTGGTTTTGGTCCTGTGTTTACGCGGGAACACATCGAAATGCTGTGCGACCACATCGGCAAGCCCATCGTGTTTCCGCTCTCCAACCCGACAAGTAAGGCGGAAATCACCGCGCTTGACGCGTACACTTGGTCCAAGGGAAAGTGCTTATTTGCTGCGGGATCGCCGTTCGATCCAGTCGTGATCGATGGTAAGACGTACACGCCTGGTCAAGGGAACAATATGTTCATCTTTCCCGGCGTCGGCTTCGCCGCCGTGAGCATTCAAGCAGAATACGTTCCGGATTCCTTCTTTCTTTGTGCCGCGCGCGCGCTCGCCGCTATTGTCCCCGATGAGGACGTTCGCTCTGGCACCATTTATCCTTCTGTTTCTATAATCCGTGACATCTCTCGTCAAGTCGCCGTGGCCGTGGCGAATCACGCGTACGACGTCGGCGTGGCCAAGCTCTATCCGCGACCGGGCGACATGAACGCATTCATCGCCGAGCGCATGTACTTCCCCATGAACGACGGCGCGGTCTGAGCGTGTCAACATCGCGTGATTTCTGACGCCGCGATCGCGCGCCGTTGCGAAAGCAGCCCGTTCTCTTGTAAAAATCTTCATCATTTTCGCGCGCGCGCCGCTCGGCTGAAAAAGTCGGACAAACGGCGCCCTCTCGAGCCACCCCGGCTGCGTCGCGTGGCGTCAGAAATCGACTCCGCGAGAACGATGGGAGGCCTTTACGTCGTCAAGCGCGACGGTCGCGAAGAACCCGTGGCGTTCGACAAGATCACGGCGCGCATTAAAAAGCTCGCCTATGGCTTGTCCCAAGAGTTCTGCGATCCGGTGCGTCGACGACGCGCGCTCGATGCGATTACTACGACGGGTTCGTTTGAATCGTTGAATGATGGCCGGCTCAACGAATCGGCGCGGACGTGTCTCGCGCGAGCGTTGAAACGGTGATTCGGCGCTCGGAAGCGGTGCACGAAAACATCTTGCACGCGTCCATTGTTCGTCGACGCCCGTTGTTCGCTCGCGCGGCGCACGCGCCGCGCATGCATCACCTCGATCTCGCCTCTTCGCGACGTCGCGAGTTCGACAGGTGCAAAATTCAAAAAATTCAAATTGGCCTCTGATGGAATTTTTGAATTGACACCGCGTGGGGAAACGCGTCGACGGCGCGCGAACGCGATGTAACATCGCGAACGCGCGCTCGTGAACGAAAAACACACACTGACCGATCGCTTCATCGCTTTTTCGCCGTAGGTGATCGTCGCGCAAAAGGTGTGCATGGGCGTGTTTGCCGGCGTCACGACGAAGGAGTTGGATGAGCTCGCGGCGGAAACCGCGGCGTCGATGACTTCCAAGCACCCGGATTACGCGCAACTCGCGGCTCGCATCGCCGTGTCTAACTTGCACAAGACGACGAAGAAGTCATTCAGCGAGACTATGACGCAAATGTACGAGCACGTGAATGAGCGCAACGGCAAGTGGTCACCGTTGCTCGCGGACGACGTGTACGAAATCATCAAGGCGAACGCCGAACGTCTCGACGCGGAGATTGTGTACGATCGCGACTTCGAGTACGATTACTTCGGTTACAAGACTCTTGAGCGCTCGTATTTGTTGCGAATCGATGGTAAGGTGGTCGAACGCCCGCAGCACTTGCTCATGCGCGTGTCGATAGGCATCCACAAGGAGGATATTGAAAAGGCCGTCGACACGTATCACATGCTCAGCGAACGCTGGATGACGCACGCGTCGCCGACGCTGTTCAACGCTGGTACGCCGCGCCCGCAGCTTTCGTCTTGCTTCTTGATTGCCATGAAAGAAGACTCCATCGAAGGTATCTACGATACCTTGAAGGAGTGCGCGTGCATCTCCAAGTCCGCTGGCGGCATTGGTTTGTCCATTCACGACATTCGCGCCACGAGCTCTTATATTCGCGGCACGAACGGTACGTCCAACGGCATCATCCCGATGTTGCGTGTGTTCAACGACACGGCGCGTTACGTCGACCAAGGTGGCGGCAAGCGCAAGGGTGCTTTCGCCATCTACATCGAACCGTGGCACGCGGACATCTTCGACTGGCTTGACCTTCGCAAGAATCACGGCAAAGAAGAAGCGCGCGCTCGCGATCTCTTCTATGGGTTGTGGACGAACGACTTGTTCATGAAGCGCGTCGAGGCGAACGGTGATTGGACGTTGATGTGCCCGAATGAGTGCCCGGGCTTGGCCGATTGCTGGGGTGAGGAATTCGAAACCCTCTACCAAAAGTACGAAGCCGAAGGCAAGGGCAAGAAAACCATCAAGGCGCAACAGTTGTGGTTCGCGATTCTCGAGTCTCAGGTGGAAACTGGTAACCCGTACATGCTCTTCAAGGATGCGTGCAACCGCAAGTCCAACCAACAAAACCTCGGCACGATCAAGTCTTCCAACCTGTGCACCGAGATTGTGGAGTTCACGAGCCCGGAGGAAACGGCGGTCTGCAACTTGGCTTCCATCGCGCTCCCACGATTCGTTATCGAGAACAACCCGTCTTCGCCCACTGGTCGCACGGAGGTGAAGAAGCTCGTCGGTTCTCTGAAGGCGAAGGAACGTTATTTCGACCACGATAAGTTGTTCGAAATCACGCGAAAGGTTACGCGCAATCTGAACCGCATCATCGACGTCAACTACTACCCGGTGGAGACGGCGAAGCGCTCGAACATGCGTCATCGCCCCATTGGTCTCGGTGTGCAAGGTTTGGCGGATGTCTTCATCCTTCTTGGCTTGGCTTTCGACTCTCCGGAAGCGCAAAAGCTCAACGCTGAAATCTTCGAAACGATCTACTTCGCTGCGCTCACGGAATCCAACGCGCTTGCCGTCGTCGAAGGTCCCTATACGACGTACGAAGGGAGTCCGGTTTCAAAGGGCATCTTGCAACCCGACATGTGGGGTTTGACGCAAATGCCGGGCGGTGACCGTCACGACTGGGCTGGCCTGCGTGCGGCGATCGCGCAACACGGTGTTCGCAACTCGCTGCTCGTTGCCCCGATGCCGACCGCGTCTACTTCTCAAATTCTCGGCAACAACGAGTGCTTCGAACCGTACACGTCGAACATCTACGCGCGACGGGTGTTGTCCGGCGAGTTTACCGTCGTAAACCAGCACTTGCTTTCGGATTTGACCGAGCTTGGCTTGTGGGATCCCGAATTGAAGAACTCCTTGATCGCCAACAATGGTTCAGTCGCTGATTTGGAAATTCCGGAGAACCTCAAGGCCATTTACAAGACGGTTTGGGAAATCAAACAACGCATCCTCGTCGACATGGCGGCGGACCGCGGCGCCTTCATCGACCAGTCGCAGTCTTTCAACGTGCACATGAGCGATCCTAACAGCGGTAAGCTCACGTCGTTGCACTTCTACGCGTGGAAGAAGGGTTTGAAGACCGGTATGTACTACCTCAGATCTCGCGCGGCCGCGGACGCCATCAAGTTCACCGTCGACGTCAAGCAAAAGCAGGTGACCAAGGTTGACAAGGAAAACGAAGCGCCGGCGTCGCCGCGCAAGCCGACCAAGGCTGACCTTGATAAGATGTCGGAGGAAGAGAAGGAAGCCTACCTCGCCGCCAAGCTCCAATGCAGCTTGACGAACAAGGACGATTGCGTCATGTGCGGCGCGTAAACGCGGAAAATTGTCGCGAATTGCTTCACGATTTTGCGCGCGCGCTCTCGAGAGCTTAGTTGATTTAGGTTCGTTTTCTTCACCTCCTCGACGACGTCATCATCTCGTCTACTTCTAAATTGTAACGAATGGAAATGCATTAACCCACGTCCCACTCGCGTTTGACTTCTTGGCGCTCCGCGCGCGCCGCTCTGGATGCGAAAATCAACGACCGCCTCATCTCGCGCCTCGCGCCATGGACCCCAACGGGCGGGCGTTCTATCCCGGCGGTGGTGCCGTGCACTACGCCCACGCGGGCGCCGCGCACGATCATGCTTACGGCTCGGGCGTCGTCGCGCCTCACGCCCCCGGTCCCGTCGCGCTGCTTCCCGCGTTCGCGTTCGACGCGAGCACGACGCTGCAACCCGAGCTCTTGGACGAAGGTCATCTGCCACCGAGAATTACCTCGATCGCGTTCGATCTCGGCGAAGAGTTACTGTATTGCGGCACCGAAGACGGATGGTTGACCGCCATGTACGCTCCGACGCTCGGTCGACACGTCTCCGTCGAAGCGCACGCGCACGCCATCACGCAAGTCGTGCCGTTGGCGAGCGGAGCGCTGAGCCTGAGCGCGTCGAGCGTGACGTTTCACACGAGTGGGGGAGTGGAAACGCTGCGATGCGCGCAGTGCGACGGCGAAAGAAACGCGTTGAAAGCGATGGCGTATCAACATCCAAACGGGCGAATCGCGGGTAAGCTGTTCGTCGGGCGCGCGACGCCAGTCATCGAACAGTACGACATGACGAGAGGCGTGTTGTTGAAATCCGCCGAGACGAGTCAAGGCTGCGAGACCATGGATTGGGGGACCCAGCGCTCGTTGCTCGTCGTCGGACAGGTAAATGGTGAGCTTAGTTTTCGCGACGCGCGAAATAGCATGCGTCAAGAGCTAGTAGCCACGGCACACGGGTCCGGCACCGTCAAGTGCGTCACGGCGAAGGGAGATCTTGTCGTGACGTGCGGCACGACGCTCAGGGCTGGACAAGTGGTGTTGGACCAGTTCATTAAGGTGTTTGACGTGAGGTTCAACGCGAGATTAGTGAATCAGATACAATTTCCCGCAGGTCCAGTGTCGGTGGAATTTAATCACGGCTACGAGTCTCCGACGCTGAGCATAGCTGGCGCCACCGGCGCCGTGCGAACGCTCGATGTGACGAATCCTGCGGTGGCCCCGTTCAACTATCAAATCGACACGCATGGTGCTTCCATAGTCGGTCAAAGTGTGTGTTCGACCGGTGAGATGGTTGCGTTCAACGATGATTCAGGTTGGGTGCACATATACAGCTCGAACGAGGAACCGTACGTGAACAACGAGTCGTTTCCTACGGCGCCGGTGGACGAGGTCGTGCTGTCGCAGCAACGTTTCGAGCTTCCCGAGGAGTTATTAGCGTGTGGTCTCACCGCGGAAGAGGTGAACCCCGCCAAGGCTGAATACAAGTCGAATTCCAGTTTGCACGGCGCCAAAGTGATCGAGACGAAGAAGAAGGGCTTGCCAGAAATGTACGCGCGGGTGGAGTGCAATCGCTCGGCAATGACGGCAGAGAGGCGTTATGAGGAGTTTGACTTTTCAGCGTATAATAAGACGCGATTGCCGGGGTTGACGAACGACTTGGCGAATTGCTACGTTAACCCGGTGCTACAGATGTTGAATTTCGTGCCGGAGTTGCGTTCGAAGGTTGTCGGACACACGTGCGAACGGGAGTTTTGTTTGACGTGCGAAATGAGCTTTTTGTCGCACATGCTGAGCGCCTGCCCGCCAGGACTCGCGACGCAGCCTCTTAACTTTTTGCGCACGCTTCGCCAGGTGCGCGAAGCAGCGGCACTTGGTTTAATCGAAGGTCACGATGAGCTTGAAGCTCGCGCCGAGCATTCTCCCATTCGCCGCGTGCAGGCGTTTTTGCGATTTATTTTAGAGCAATTGAACAAGGAAGAATTGTCGAGACGGCAAGCGCTCGGCGATATCGCCCCGACGGGTCCCACAGCTTGTGAGTCAATTTTTGGAACGATTTCAAAAGAGACGCTCAAATGCACGCAATGCGCGGTGACCGCATCAAAGGAAATACGAAACTTTCAAGTGGATTTGCAGTACCCTTCGACGAGAGACGGTCAACGGCCGGCGTTCGTGGATTTGCTGAGCAAGTCACTCGCCGTTTCGCAAGAAATGCGCGCGTGGTGCGAAGGACACAAGGCATATACGCGCATGAAGCAAAACCGCTTGCCTCTGTCGCTGCCGACCGTGCTGTCCGTGAATCTCGGCATGGCTGACTTGAAGGATTTGCACTGGTGGGGCGTAGACACGCTCGCACCTCCGACGATGGACGCGTTCGGTGGCAAGGTTGAAGAACGATGGCTACCGCATTTCATTCAAGTCGTGCTGGATGTAGATAAGAAGACACTCGAAGCTAAACATGCGCTGGATCAGTCGCAGTTCCAAGACGTGGGGAACTCTGAAGTGTACGAGCTCACCGGACTCGTCGTGTTTAGTCGAAACATCGACGACGAAATCAAAAAAGGTTCTGATTTACGGCAGACCAAGACTTCCGATATTTCCGGTCATCTGGTGAGCTTCATCAAGGTAAAGCCACCGTACGTAGACGTCGCGGGCGACTTCACGGCGTCGCCAAGAAAGCCTGGAAGCACGCCGGGCGTTTCGCCACTCAACAAGTCGGATGTCACGGTGAAAACGAGCGCGACAGATGCGACTAGCCTGCCGCCCGCCGCGCCGACGACGAGTCCCAGTACACCAGCGACGGCTCGTACGTCGGCTCCAGGCACGCCCAACGAGTGGTTGCTGTTTAACGACTTCGTGGTCAGTCAAGTTTCCAGGGACGAAGTCACACAACTGTACGGACAGCTGAAAGTTCCATGCCTTTGCATGTACACAAAGGTTGAGAAGCCCGCGCCGCTACCGCTACCGCCGTCGCCGATAACCTTTGAGCTGTACAGGAAAATTACACTGGATATGTCTGTTCCTCGAGGGATGCCGTTTGTGCCGTTCTCGTGCGTCGGCGAAGATACGCCCGGTCCGGGAGTCTTGCTCGGCATCGACGCCGAGTTTGTCTCGCTCGCGCCGCCGATCATGTCCACTCGCGACGACGGCACCGAGTATGAATCGGTGCCCGCACGGCTTGGATTGGCGCGTGTTTCAGTCGTGCGCGGTCACGGGGATAAAAAGTTGACGCCTATAATCGACGACTACATTCGCGCGGTCGAGCCCGTGCACGATTACTTGACGCGATTCAGTGGTTTGGTACCAGGCGATTTGGATCCAGCGACGAGTCGGCATTTCATCACGCAGCTGAAGCACGCGTACCTGAAACTTCGTTATTTGATCGACGCCGGATGCATTTTCGTTGGGCATGGCTTGAAACAGGATTTCAAGATGATTAACATCGTCGTCCCTCCCGAGCAAGTCATCGACACCGTAGAACTTTTCCATTTCAAGCGCCAGCGCAAGTTATCGCTCAAGTTTCTGGCGACGTACTTGCTCGGCGAAGACATTCAAGGTGAAACACACGACTCCATCGAAGACGCGCGTACTGCGGTGAAGCTTTACGAGAAGTATCTCGATCTGCAAGCTCGAGGCGAGTTTGAATCAGAGCTTTTGGAAATTTATCGCTTCGGCAAGAAGTACGGCTTCAAGGGAGAGTCGAAGGACGACGACGTTTCCAAAGCGAACGAGGGCTTGATGAGTGCTGAGTCATGGGCGAATTTGCAGCAGGATATGTCCGCGCTCGGTATGTCGGACGACGGTGGTGTATCCTTGCTAGAGTTTGCGCAACCGCAGCAAAGGGCTACTCGATTCGGCGTGGAGCGGGCGCAAATGGCACCACCGTTCATGTCGCAAATGGCGCCGGCGCAAATGAGCGAAATGGTGGTGGGATTCGGCAACGCACCACCGATGCCGACTAACGCTCAGCGCGGGATGCCCGGCGGTCCGCCGCCGTTGCCTCCATTACGTGCGCCGATGCCGCCGCCGTTTCCTCCGCCCAACCAACGGCAATGGGGATGAAAACGAACAGGACGATGTACAATTGAAATGTAATCTAATGCAACCAGTCCGCAACCGGTACGTTTGATATCGCCGGCGAGCGTTTTCTCCTCTCGCTTCCTCCTCCTTTTGGATAGAGCGACACTGCGCGACTGACGGCGTGAGTGCGAAAAGACCGCGCGATAGATCGACGACATCGAGACGTCGTGAGTCGGCGACGGCGCGGATGACTTTACCGGCGCGCGCGTCCACGTCAACGTTCGCGCGCGGAGCGGCGACGACGAGCGATGGGAACGCGGTGCGTCAAGCGAGATTCATCGGGGCGCGACGACGATCGTCGCGCGCGCGGGCGGTGATGCCGGAGACGCTGGAAGCGTTGCCAACGTCGCCGACGACGGCGGGCGCCGCGTTGGGACTGGCGGGCGCCGCGTTGGGCGCCACGGCGGCGTTGCGAGGACGACTCGGCGGTGGCGCGCGCGGCGGTAACAGTAACGCGCAAGCCGACCGAAGTAGCCGAACGGCGATGACGCGAGGGACGGGAGAATCAGACGAGAGCAAGGGAAGGCGGTATCTCATTGCGCCGCCGCCGCTGTTTCCACTCGTACCGGCGTTCGCGCGGCAGACGTACAGGTACGAGGTCGACCCGGGACGGATGTGGTTTTTCGAGCAAAAGCAAGGGATCGGGTTGGGGTTGAATGTGAGCGTAAACGTGCGAATGACTGTGATCAAATTGAAAACCGGCGGGTTGTGGGTGCACGCGCCGGTGGCGCCGACGGCGGAGATGGTCGCGCTGTTGGACGAGCTCGACGCCCCCGTTGAGCACGTGGTTTTGCCCACGACTTTGTTCGAGCACAAAATTTTCGTCGGGCCGTTTCAGCGCAAGTACCCGAAGGCGCAGTGCTGGATCGTCCCACAGCAGTGGAGTTGGCCGATAAATTTACCCCCGCAGTTTTTCGGCATCAACAAGACCGGAACTTTAGGACAAGATCGTCCGCCGTGGGACGACGAGTTTGAGTACGAGCTCTTATCACCGCCCGCTCTCGGCGTTGCGTCGTACGTCTCGTTTATCGAAGCGGCGTTTTTGCACAAGCCATCAAAGACGCTGCTCGTTACGGACGCCGTGGTGTACGTGAGCGAGAACATCCCCGACTGCATTCCAGATAGGGATTTAGAAGAGAGCGGGGACGACGATAACTTCACAATCAGCGCGTTGAAGTTTTTGAACTTGTTCGACATAAAGACCAAGGCCCTGAGTCGCACGACGACGTCTAAGGACATGAGTCGATCGGAATTACTGCGTTTGGGTTGGCAGCGAAACGCGTTGCAGGCGTTGTACTTTGGCCCGAATGACTTGCTCTCCCCAGAGAAAAGTTGGCGCGATATTACGAATCGTTTGATCGTCGCCCCGGTTGTAGGTACGCTGGTGTACGAGAACGTTCCCGAGCCTGTCAACGAGTGGGCGAGACGCGTCGCGAAGTGGGACTTTAATCGCATCGTCCCGTGCCACTTTGACGCTCCCATTCGTGCGGGGCCTCGGGAATTCTCCGCCGCTTTTTCGTTCTTGCCGTCTTCTCGACCAGAAAAGGCGAAAGGGCGCGGAGGTGGTAAGTACTATCCCAACGAAGACATGATCCTACTTCGCGGCGTCGCAGACTTTCTCCTCAACACGGGAGTGATTTTCACAAACGAAACGCGCCCGAAGCGTCCGAATATGTAATGCTTTCACCCCAATTTCGCCGCCGTTGACCATCGCGCGATCTCGCGAAATAGTAACGCTTGACCGCGAGAAGGCATCGAATTCTTTCTAGAAAATGTTTGCGTATGTGCGCGTTAAAATTAAAGCGCGGCTAGGCTATCGATCGCCCAGTTCAAGTAGGCTCTGAATTGACGCGCTGCTGGGTAGCTCATGTCTCGTGGGACACCGATTCGGTCTCGCAGGTAAGCCAACGACGCGATGGTCGGAGCCGCGGAAAAGGACGAGGCGCCGCTCACCGCGACGGGCGCGGGTGCGGCCGCGTCGAAATCATGGTCAAGCATCGCGTGCACGACGATTCGAAGCGCTTCGTCGACAGCAGGTATGTGCTGTTCCCCGGGTCGAGCGTTCGGGTCGGACAACGGCGCCGAGTAAGCGGGCTGGCCCGCTTCGCCGCAACCGCGCGCGGCGAATCGAACGACGTTTTCGCGATTGCCGATGACGCGCAGGGCAGCCTCGACGCGAGCTGCGCGAGGATCATCGACGCCCCACCAAGGTTCTAAACTGTTTTCGTCCAATGGTCCGAGAGGCAAACGCCAATTGACGCCATCGACGCCGTCGATGGCGTCGCGTGCTTCGGCGTTGTCGCCGTTTTCGGCGCATCCTCCCAGCTGCGGCGGCAAATCGTGCGCGGTGGTGTAGTAATCACTCTTGATGCCCGCGTACGATTTGCGTTGCGATATCGCGGCGAACCATCTGTCGACGTTCGGCCATCGACCGCCGTTTCCTTCAATATTCACGCCCTTGTAGTACAAGATGCTCGCCGCCATGCGTTCGAGAAACGGCGCGAACGCGATGTCGACGAGGGTGAACTCTTCTCCCATAAAGTACGCCCCTCCACCGTTCGCCGCGAGCTCTGCGTCAACCTCGTCCAAAACTTGACAGTACTCGCTTTGCGCCGTGGCGTCCGACCACGAACTCGTGATCCATTGCATCCATCTCGAAAAGAGCGTTCGTTCCAGTCGCATGAGCTTCGTCGCTCGAGAACCTTCGGCGCTCCCCGGGGCGTACGGTAGCAAGCTCTTGTGCTCGGTAAACTCCTGTTCGATCACTCGCGCGATCACGCTCGATTCCGTGATCGTCTGACCGTCGAGTTCAATCACTGGCAGCGCCCCGGACGGCACCTTGGCCGTAAAACTGCGCGGCTTCGCGCCGTAACAGCGCATGTTGATGCGTTCGAGCGCGTACGGGATCCGCTTCTCCTCCAGCTGCATCCAAATCTTTTGAGAATACGGGCACCACGACGCGCTGTCGCGATACAATTTTAACCTCGGCGTTCCCTCCGCGTCGAACGTCCGCGTTTCCGCGCGCGCGTCCGCGCGCTCCGCGTCCGTCGTCTCGCGTCTCCCCTCCGCCGCCGCCTCCAGCTCGCGCCACGTCGCCGTCGCGTCCTCGCGCGCCTCGAACGTCGTTCCTCCCATCGTCGCTCGTCCGTCGTCGTCGCCTTTCTCGCCGCGCGTCGCTCGTCGCCACGCCGTTCGCGCGCGCGTCCACGCGTCGCGCGCGTCCTTCGCGCTCGCCGTCGCGCGCGTCGCGCGCCGACGTCTCGCCGCGCGCGCGTTCGTCGACGGCGCGCGCGCGCTCCGCGCCGTCGCCGCGCTCGACATCCGCGCGCGGCGTCGCGCACTCGCGCGTCGCGCGCGCCGTCGGCTCGCCATCGGATAACGCGCAGAGGGACCCTCGACGGGAGAGCGCGACGCGATGATGCGACCGCGAGCGCGCCCTGCCGCGTCTGCGCAGCGCGCGTCGACGCGCGCGATTGGATCGCGCGCGATTGGATCGCGCGCGATCGGATCGCGAACGACGCGCGCGCGACGCGCGACGCCGACGCGGGCGCTGCGAAACTTTGACTACCCCGAGGCGCTGCTGTTCGACTGCGACGGCGTGCTGTGCGAGACCGAGCGCGATGGGCACCGGGTGACGTTTAATAAAACGTTCAAAGAGTTCGGGCTCGATCACGAGTGGGACGTGGCGCTGTACGGGGAGCTGCTGAAGATTGGGGGCGGGAAGGAGCGCATGACGCACTACTTTGACGGCGTCCCGGACGCGGAGCCGTGGAAGAGCGTCACCGACCCAGAGGCGCGGAAGGAGTTGGTGAAAAAGCTACACCTGAGAAAAACGGAAATGTTCTTGGAGCTCGTGAACGAGGGCGCGCTGCCGTTGCGACCGGGTGTGAAGAGAATGGTCGCGGAGGCGTTGGAACACGGCGCCAAGGTGGCGGTGTGCTCGACGTCGAACGAAAAAGCGGTGCAAGGGATCGTGAACACGATGCTGCCTGAATACGCCGATCGTATGCCCGTGTTCGCGGGGGACGTCGTCCCGAAGAAGAAGCCGAGCCCAGATATTTACAACTTGGCGGCGAAGACGCTCGGCGTCGATCCGGCGCGATGCGTCGTCGTGGAAGACACCCACATTGGATGCACCGCGGCCAAGGCGGCGGGTATGCGGTGCTGCGTGACGAAGAGCATTTACAGCGAAGACGAGGATTTCTCTCGCGCCGACGCTGTGTTCGATTGCTTGGGCGACGAAGGCGACGAGCGCGTCAAGTTTCACCAGTTGACGACTCCCGGTGACTTTTGGTAAGAGAAATCCGCGCCGAAGTTTCACGCACGCCAATTGACACCTTTCTTTTCAAATCACAGGCTCAATCCGCCCTTGCCTGTGGACTACGACGGCAACTGGTACAACGCGGACAAGGAAGAGGACCCAGACGACGGGCTGACTCCGGAGGAACGCGCCATCTTAGCCGACTTGCAGTAGATTGAATATTATATCAACAACGCCCACTCACTAAGGCCAAACTATCGGTAACTCTGGATGCTTCGCCACGGCCCCGGGTTTAATATCTTTGAGCCAGCTATCGTAAGACCACGCGTCTTCGTCGTGCGGCACGCGGCGGAGCTGATCCGTGTCCAATCGTCGAGCGCCGTCGGCGAAGTAGCACACGCTGAGCGCGTATCGAGGGACGCAATCTTCCGGTTGCGGTGGGCTCCAGTGAAGACACCACCCGTGGTGTGCGGTAAGGTCACCTAAATCGAGCTCGTCGTACGTGTCAATTTCGTACCGCCCTTCGAGATCTTCCATGCCTTCCAAAGTGCGCCAATACGGAAGTGAAAAATCTCGATGCGAACGGTTCGCAAAGTGCAACGCGGCGTCATCCTCTTCGAGCGACCTCAGTGGAATCCAAAGTGTGACGAAGTCGTTCGTGTCGAGTGGTACCATATTTAAATCCGAGTGCCAGTTCGTTTCAGCCATGCCCGGCTCTTTTACGAAAATGCACGATTGGTAAATTCGAGCTCTTTCGCACCCCATGAGTTCGGCGGCGATTTTTGCAAATCGCTTGCTCATTATGTACTCACGCGCCGCGCTAGTTTGCTCTCTGTGCAGATTGAACGTTTGTAAAAATCCCACGTCCTCCTGCGAGTGCTTCTTCAGCGCGCGCTTCGCGTCTTCCACGTCTCGCAACTCGCGAGCGTCGACTTGCGGGCACAGCACCGACACTCGATGTCGGTACGCCTCCATGCGTCGCGACATAATCTCGCCGCTCAGCGCCTTCACCATAGGTATCATTTCCATAGCGTCCACCGCGCCTCGTATGCACGTGTGCCCCTCTCGCTCGTATCGCAGGCACTCCTCGAGCGTCGTCCCGCGTCCGCCGTCGTCAAATAACGTCGTCGTCCCGCGTCCACCGTCGTCAAAATTTTTCGTCGACGCATTCGCTGATACCGCTCGCAAATCATCGGAAGCGCGCACGGCGCGCTCGCGCGACGGTTCACCTTTGCTCGTCGTCGCCTTCGACGACGCCGCGCGCGCGCCGTCGTTCGTTCTTTCACCGCGACCGCCGCCACCGTTAGGCGGCGGCTTCGACGTCGACGCGCGTTTTTGTCGTCCTTCCGCGGGCGGCTTGGCCCAATCGGGCGCGTCGCTTCGATTCGAACGTCCACCTCGGCCGGGGCGAGGCGCGCGACCGCCGCGCCCGGCCGCGGCGACGATGACGATGGCGTGGTGCAGCATGCGCGCTTTCAGGAGTCGACGAGTGGCGCGACGAGCGCGACGCGATGATGAATCAATCTTCTTCTACCTATTCGAGGCTGGCTATGATGCTACACGACGTCCGATGATGGACCGTCCTCTGACATGCTCGAATGCAACGACGCGTCGGCGTCTGCGTCGGCGGCAAAAAGCGCGATGGCGGAGCGATTCCAAAACACGCCGCTTTGCGCGTGCACGACGCCCCACACGTACGGTATTAAAAAGTACGGCGCGTTCACTTCGTCTTCGACGTACGCGAAACGCATGGGGTGGAAATCATGCACGGAACAATCGCGATCGCACGCGTTTTGGTTTCGCTTTTGCGGACTCGGCGTCAACGACGTCTCCGAAATCACGCGCTTGAGACGTCTGACGGAAATCGGGCTATCAGTCTCACGATTCTGTGCCGATTCGACGGCGTCTTTGTAATGCTGCAGCACGGTCTCAATGTTTTGCACGTACTCCGCGAACACCTCGTGCGTTCGATACGTCGTGAGCAATTCTTCGCGGTGCATGAGCGCGTAGACAATCTCCGGGTTGTGTTCGAGTGAATCGAGATCGGTGGCGAGACAGTTTAGTATCTCGAAAATGACCCGAATAAAGTCCTCGCACACGTCCGCGTCGGAAAAGGGCTCGCGTAAACCATCGCTAGACAAAGCATTTTCGCGAGTGATTTTGAAGTACCTGCGCGTGAACAACGCCAGAGTATTCACCAGGCGTTGCGCCGCGTAACCAGAAATGTCGCGCGTGACGCATGCCATGTTGGCGATGCTGCCGAGTGCGTTCAACATTTTTGAAACTGTGGCAGTTTTTGCGACGTTGTACTTTATCGTGCGTGAAAGGACGACAACTATTAAACTTGCGAGCGAACTGTTTTGTAGGATGCGTTCCTTGTACCAATTTGACGACGCGATCGTCTCCGTCTGCATCATCCTGTTGAACCGCACGTCCTGAGACAGGATCAAAAATATCGTGACAATCAACTGCGACACGTGTGCAAGTTTGTTTGATTCCGCTTCGTACAGCTCTTTGAGTAGCCCTTGTACAAACCTCGACGTCGCCGCACTCGAGCTCAAATGTGAAACGAACCGTGAGTTTGTGGATAGCGTCACGTACGAAAGCAACAAGCCGACGTCGGTACACAAGGATGCGCTCAGAGCAACAGCGAGCCGCTCAAAGTCCACCAACTCCGAGGGTCTTTTGTTCGACGCCACGGACGAACGCGACGAGATGTCCTTCATATTTTTTACCGCAATGCGAAACGGATTCTCGTCGCGGTTGCCGAAAGCGCCGTGCGTACACAACGCCAGGAATAAATTTGCGCACTCGTCCGCGAGAGGAGATCGAGAAGTGTGCGCGCACTTGATGACGACGTGAGACCCCGTATTATCGGTGACGTCTTTGTTCGGCTTACTGCGCATGGAAAGCATCGAACTTAGCACGCTCGCCATGCCGCGCGTGATTCCATTAGCTTCGGCGTTCTCTCTGTTGACCGCGCCTTCGTAAATATCACCGATGTTTGGTGGTCGCTCGATGACGCGACGCAACAGCGCGCACATCAGCACGCCCGTGCGCCTGCTGTCGCTTGAACCGATCGCCGCGATCCTGCGAGCGAGTGGATGCCCGATTTCTCTCGCCTCGGCGTCGTCGAGATTGAACGTGAGTTGCGACGACGTCGCGACGAGCAAAAGCCGCGCGCACGCAACATGCAACGCCATCGTCTGCGCTGTGACGTGTTTGCCGCATAGAACATCTACACACGCTCGCAGTAAGTCGTCAAACGGCGAAGTGTTCTCCAAAGACGCGTTCGGTCCTCCGCCGGTTTCCCAGCGCTCGTCTCGCGCAAACGTAGCGGCGAGCGCGCGCACTCGCTCGCTGCGCCCACCCCCGAGCGCGGCGACGCCACCAAATCCGCCATCACCCTCACTCGCGAATTCGATGAAATACTTGATGAATATCGACACCAACAAGGTGACGTTTATCGCGCTCACCGGCGTCGAGCGCGCGTTTCCGCTCGCCACGCTCAGTTGCCTCGCCGCGTGTTTCGCCAACTTATACAACCCACCATTTCGCGCGTTATTCACGAACAACGCCCGTCCATACGGCCGCAGTATTTCATCTAGCGTCCTCTCGCTCACCGACGTCATCGGTTCACTCACCGCGTTCCCTATCTCGTACCAAAACACATCCGTAATCTCCGGCGTCGCGTCTCGCGTCTCGCACATCGCCTTTAGACTCCGTCGGAGTTCCCCGTACGTCCCGCTCACCGACGCCGTGGACGCGCGCGTCGTCGCGCGCGTCGTCGATCGGCCTCCCTCTCGTTCGCGTCTCGTCGCCGACGTCGTCGTCGTCGTCGTCGTCGTCGTCGCATCTTCCGCGCGTCGCGCACGATGATGTCTGCCACCTCGGTCGTTGTCGTTCGCGCGTTCGCGCGCGTCCGCCGCGTCGTCCGTCGCGTCGAGCGTCTCCCATTGATCGCCCTCGTCGTCGCCGCGCGTCGGCGTCGACGCCGCGCTCCCCATGACGCGCGTCGCTCTGCGGCGTCGGGCGACGACCACGCGTCGCGCGGCGCTACACGTCGACGCGCGCGCGCGAACGCGCGAACGCGACGCGACGCGTCGAGCGTCGACGCGACGCGCGCGCGCGAATCGTGCGCGCGCGCGGTACGGCGCGAGAGACGCGCTCGAACGCGCCGTCGCGCGCGTTTAAAAATTTGCAAATTTGCAGCGCGCGCGAAAGCCGATGACTGCGCCGCGCGATGACGCGGCGAACGCGATGCGAGACACGGTGATGGCGACGGTGTCGTCATCGGTGACGTTCGCGCTGTCCGCGATCGCGACGCAGAGGATCGGGCTGATTTTAAACGTCGGGTGTTACGGCGGCGCGCTCGGCGGCGCGCTGAGCGCGGCGTGCGCGAGCGCGAGCGCGGCGGCGAGCGGACACGCGGCGAGAGAGACGGTGAATTTATATAGCGATGATAAAAGTCGGCGAGGCAAAAGACGCTCGAAATCTCGGCGACGGTCGAGTTGGAACGCGGCGATGGGGGTGGACGAGGACGAAGTCGCGCGAGACGTCGGCGTCGGGCTCGCGACGTTTATGGCGCTGAGTCGAGGCAATTTGGGAAGGATTTTACCGAGCGACGTCTCTCGCGTGGGCGCGAACGCGTACAAGAGTATCGCCGCGCGTGGCAGCGATTACGCGAGCGAAGGACAGAAAAAAACGCTGCAAAAGTGGTTTAAAAAATTTGGCTGTCATCACTGCGGAAGCTCGAAAGGCAAGGTCATCGGCGACCACATGCCGCCGAACAAGACCGCGTTCGGTAGCGGGGCGCGCGCGGCGGCGAATCGAGGCGCGTCCACGACCAGACGCGTGTTCAACTTCATTCGCGGCGTGCCTTTGCAGCGTTTCTATCCTCAATGTGAGTCGTGCTCGGCGTTACAGAGCATCGCCGTGCGCACCGGCGCGACGAAACTCGTCTCGCACGCCGTCGGCGTTAGGTACGCCGTCTTCGCCGGCGCCGCCGTCGGCGTCTCGACGTTGCACTTCGGGACAATCAAAACCTGGGTGGACGATAAAGTTAAGCGCATCAACGGCGTCGTGCGCGCGTGAGCCGCGGACGAACGCCGATAGTATTGGTCATAGCAAATCATAGGTCACCAGCCGCCGGCGCCCTTCGTCGCTCTCGCCGCACTCTCGCGCGTCTCGCGGTCCCGAGCGTCGCGCGCGACATCGAGACGCGAGAAACGCGCGCGAAGGACGCGTTCGCGGCGATCGCGCGCGCGTCATGGTCGCTCCGGGATGGCAAAACAAGAAGAAGAAAACCTTGAAGGCGCGCGACAGCAAAAACTCGAAGGCGCTGAAATTGAAACGAGGGACGAAAGCCAAACACGACGCGATGAAGAAGCGCGTGAGCGGTAAAGCGCGGACGGGGAAAGCGGCGAGGCACGCGCTGCGGAACGAACGGCGCGCGGCGAGAAACGCGATAGATGATGCGGCGAAGAAGGCGAGCATGGAGAACCAAGACGTCGTGATGAAGTAGACCGCAGACCGAGTCGCGTCCGCGAGGGAGCGTCGGAGATTGTAATAGTACGTATTTGAAGAGAAATTAATTAAATCACGTTCGTGTGTTTGAATGTGCGAGTCAAATCGAAAACCGCGCGCTGCTATCTAGAACGTCTTCGACGAACGGAAAAACAACGGCGCTCTGTCAGACGATTTCAGGGGTGACTGTGTCGTCTCCAGACGCTGCAGCGGCGGCTTGCGCGGTCATGAGCTTGAAGACCCGACTCGCGAAAACAGATGGCTTCTCGATGGAGAAACCAGACGTCAGCAAAGCGGTGTCGAACAAGAGTTGGCAGTTGTCTGCGGCTTCGGCGACGCCGGATTCCTTCATCTTTTTCAACTGAGCGATGACGGGAGAAGCGGGGTTGATTTCCATCGTCTTCTTGCCCTTCATGTAATCTTGCGCGCGGTTATCACCCATGGCTTGGGCTTTCATGATGCGCTCCATGTTCGCGGACCAGCCGAATTTGGAAGTCACTAAGACGCACGGGGTGTCTGTGAGACGGTTTGACACCTCAACCTTTTCGACTTGTTCGCCGAGCGTGGCCTTCATCCAGTCCGTGAGATCTTTGTACTCTTCCGCGAGCGCTTCGCGCGCGGCTTTGTCTGCATCGTCCTCATCACCGAGATCAAGCGCTTCCTTGGAAGCGTCGACGATGGGCTTTTCCTTGAACGTCGCCAAGTTGGCCATGGCGACTTCATCAATCGGATCGAGCAAGTATAAGACTTCGAAGCCCTTTTGCTTGAGCTTTTCGAGGAACGGAGAAGCTTCAGCGGCGTCCTTGTTGTCTGCAGCGACAAAATAGATGCTGTTTTGGCCCTCCGGCATGTCGTTCAAGTAGTCGTCCAAGCCTCGCAACTCGCCGTCGTCGCCGCTCTTCGACGTGGTGAAGCGCAAGAGTTCAGCCAAATCCTTGCGGTTGTCCGCGTCTTCGATGACGCCCAACTTCAGATTACGTCCAAAGTTTTCCCAGAACGTGTCGTAATCGTCACCTTCACGCGCGGCGATGTCACGAAGCATGTCAAAAGTCTTGCGAATCAAGCGCTTGCGAATGACGCGAACGATGCGAGATTCTTGAAGGATTTCGCGAGAGACGTTGAGAGGCAAGTCGGAAGAATCGACGACGCCTCGAACGAAGGTGAGGTATCGCGGCAACAACGACTCGTCAAACTCGTCGGAGATGAACACGCGTCGAACGAAGAGTTTAATAGCCTTCGATTTGGACATCATGTCCTGTTGCTCGAACGGCGCCATGCCTGGGATGAACAAGATGGAGCGGAATTCGATGTCGCCCTCCACGGCGAAATGCGAGTGCGCGAGCGGGTCGAGGAACTCTTTGAACGTGGATTTGAAGAACTCGTTATACGACTCTTGCTCGACATCCTTGGGCGAACGAACCCAGATGGGCTTATCGTTGTTGGCCGTCGTCCACTCTTCCACTTGCTCGAACTCCTTCTTCTTCACGGGTTTGGGTTCCGGCTCGGTGAACTCCTCGCCCTTGGCCTCGGCTTCGATCTTCTTCTTCTCCCACGCTTCCTTCAAAGCATCGGTAGAAGCCTTGTCTTCGACTTCCTTTTCCTTGGTCGTCTTCGCCCAGACATCGATGGGGAAAGAGATGAACTCGCTGTACGTCTTCACGAGCGACGACAGCTTTTCCCCTGTGGAGAATTCCTCGCATCCTTCCTTGAGGTGCAAGACGATTTTTGTCCCGCGCGCGATGGCTTCTTCGCTCTCCTTCACGGTGTACGAGCTGGCGTTGATCTCGGACTCCCACACCCACGTCTTGTCGTCGTCACCCGACGCCGCCTTGGAGTACACGGTGATTTTATCAGCCACCAAAAACGCCAATAAAAGCCGACGCCGAATTTACCGATCAAGTTTTCCCCGTCGCTTCGGCTCTGCAACATTTCCATGAACTTGGCCGTTCCCGAGCGCGCGATCGTCCCGAGCGACGACACGAGATCTTCTTTGTTCATCCCAATCCCCGTGTCCTCGATCGTCAGCGTTTTCGCCTCGGGATCTCCCTTAATCTTAATTCTCAACTCCTCGTTCCCTCCCATGGCGTTCGGGTCCGAGAGCGCGGAGAATCGAAGCTTGTCGCACGCGTCGCTCGCGTTCGACACGAGCTCGCGCAAGAACACATCCTTATTGCTGTACAACGAGTTCACGATCAAATCCATCAATCGGTGCACCTGCGCGCGCGCGAGCACCGCGATCGTCAGTCTCGCCGAAGTTCCCTCCGTTCCCTCTCGCGTCTTCTAGAAGGCCTTCTAGAAGGCTCTCTTCCGTCGCGCGCGCGACGCCCTCGCGCGCCTCCGTCTTCGCCACCACTCGCGCGCCGTCTCGCGTCGTGCGCGCACCTCGGCTTGATACTCAAACGTCTCTTCCGTCGCCGCCGCGCGCGTCGTCGTCAGCGCGCGCGCGCGTCGCGGCGTCGCCGTCCGCATCGCCGCCGCCGCCTCGACGTTCGTCATCGTCTTCGTCGTCGTCTTCGTCGTCGTCGCGCGTCGCGCGCGCGCGCCGCCGCGCGCGATCGTCGGCGCCGCGCGCCGCGCGCGCGCGCCGCCGGTCGTCGTCGTCGTCGTCGTCGTCATCGCTCGCGCGCGCGTCGTCGTGTGCGCGCCGTGCCGCACTTTGCGTCGGATTGGATTGGTTTCGTCGCGGCGGCATGGGCGCCGTCGGGCGATTCACGGGCGCGCCGCTGGCGCGCGTGATGTGCGCGATGACGCTCGCGACGTCGGTCGCCGCGCGCGCGATGCACGGCGCGCGCGCGGCGACGGTGATCGAGCGCGCGCTGTCGAGGACGCGCGGGCGAGGACGCTGGGGCGACGCGCGCGCGCTCGCGGCGATGGTCGGACGCGAGTGGGGGTTTTGTCACGGCGCCGCGGAGCTCGTGATCGGGATGACGCTGCTGAGCGAGCTCGGTCGAGCGGTCGAGCGGGCGTGCGGCACGCGGAGGTTCGCGGGGGCGACGTTGGCGGCGCGGTGCGCGATGGAGATCGTGTCGAGGGTCGCGTGGCGCGCGCGAGGGGTCGGGAACGACGTGTCGGGGCCGTACGGCGTGGTGTTCGCGCTGTTGGCGATGTATGGACGGGAGATTCCGGCGACGGCGACGTACGCGGCGGGCGTCGGCCCGCTGAGCTTCGCGTTGAGCGATAAATCGTTGACGTATTTCAGCGCTCTGTGCCTGGCGCTCGGTCGAGGGATCGTCAGCGCGAGATTGGCGCTCATAGGAACGTTCGCGGGGTACGTCGTCACGGATGGCATCGGCCTCGATCACCGCGCGTTGGCGGCGCCGGAGTGGGTGGCGAGCCTGTGCAGAGGCTTCGGCGCGCCCGGGCCAATCATCCGCGTTCGCGCGAGTAGTCGACCGCGAGGGCGCGGTGGTGACGGCGCGGTCGGCGTCGAACCGAGCGCGGAGAACATTCAATTGCTCGTGTCCATGGGATTCGATGAAGCCGCCGCCGCTCGAGCGTTGCGCCGGGCGAACGACGACGTGCAGCGCGCGACGAACATTTTACTCACGGCGTGAGCGCGCGCGCCGTGCGTAATATCGCGCGCGCCGTGCGCTCATCGCATGTAATATCTGTATGTCTAGTAGAATTCGTTGTTGTTACACGCCGCGCGCCCGTCGTCGCAAAATCTAAAACTGCGCGATTCTCGGCAAGAGCGACGGCATCGCCGCGTGTCGTCGATAGTTCCCCGTCAACGCCAATCCGCGCGCGCCGAATCCACCCCCCCCTCGCACGCTTTCGCAGCACGTCGTCGCCAACGCTTCTTCCCCGCTCGCCGCGAACGTCGTCGCGGTGTCTCCGCCTCCGCGCTCCCGCGCCCCCGTGTGCACGCCTTGCTTTTGCTTGTGTTTCGGCGACTTCGTGCACACCACGAACAGCCTCCCGCGCCGTCGCACGATCCTGCACGCCTCGCACAGTTTCTTTATCGCCGTTCGAACCTATCGCGTCGCGCGTCGTCGTCGGCGTCAGTCGTCGCGTCGGTCCCGTCGTCGAGCGAGGCGTAGGTCACGCCGAGCGTCGCGTCGCGTCGCGTCGTCGCGTCGTCGCGTCGTCGGTCGCGCGCGCGACCGCGACCGCGTCGTCCGCGACGTCTTCCGCGACGTCGTCCGCCATCTCGCGCCATCTCGCGCACCTTCATCGCGTCGAGGCGACGATCGCGCCGCAGTGCGGGACGCCGCGACGTCGCGCGGCGACGCCATGGCGCGCGAAAACGTCTTCCACGTCGAAAAGCACGCCAACGACGCGCTGCACAACCCGCCGAAGCGAGGGCGGACGCACACGGTGCGAGAGATCGAGGCCGCGGCGCGCGCGCTCGGACGCGCGACGACGAAGGACGACGACGGCGATGGCGACGGCGACGGCGACGGCGTCGCCGCGGGCGACGTCGTCGTCGTCGATGGATGCGTCGTGCGCGTCGACGCGACGCGAAAACGATCGACGAAGACGACGCGCGCGCGCGAGTCCGCGCTCGCGACGAGCGGGGCGCTGGGTAAGGGCAAACGAAGAGCGCTCGCGGAGGAGGACAGGTGGAAGACGATGTCGCGCATCGAGAGCGGCGGGACGGCCGGCGCGGCGGCGCTTCGAGAGGCGAGGCGAGCGACGTTGGGACTGTCGCGCGGAGTTCGTGGGGAACGGGGCGACGACGACGGACCGGTCGTCGTGCCGGAGGGAGATTTACGCTTCGTCGACGGTTGGGCGGTCGGACGTCTGGACGGCGCGGCGGAAGGTTCGGAGACAGTAACGGGCGCGAGATCGCTCGATAGATCGCCCGACGGCGTCGCGGTGAAGTCGAAATCGATCGATGTATCGTTCGGACGCGCGAAGAAGAAGCGGCGAGACGCGGGACGAGTCGCGGAGACGACGACGACGAGTCGACGCGTCGGCGGTTTATCGTTCGACGTCGAAGAAGATTAGCGCGTAGAGCATGGCTCAGCCATCAACCACTAGGATCGCTGGGATAGATATAGTAATAGAGCTACACTGGTAGTACACTGGTAGTACAGCAATTGCGAAATGCTTACATGACGACGCACTGGTCGCCGTTTGCCGGCGACGCATCGTTCGGATTATCCGGGATGGGTGCGTCCAGAGGCGCCGCGCTAGAATTCCGCGAGTTGCGGTAACATTCGGGCGGTTTGAATTCTACGCTCTTGACCGGGGCAGACTTGACTACGACTGGCGCTGCTTTCGGCAAATCGCGCGGCGCTGGAACGAGCGCTGGGGCCTGATTTACCACCGCCGCCGGCGCCGACGTGGACTCGCCGCGCGCCGCCGACGCAGTCGCGACTTCGACGTCCAATCCATCAATCGCTAATTTCTCACACTTCTCCGCCGCCTG
>Ga0163111_10000360_pt1 | contig 27483 bp, 28 predicted proteins | sample CRUFie1St18metaG_FD_109645 | JGI IMG/M metagenome (GOLD analysis project Ga0163111, IMG submission 109645) | Marine microbial communities from the Costa Rica Dome - CRUD Field 142mm St18 metaG | ecosystem: Environmental > Aquatic > Marine > Oceanic > Photic zone | place: Costa Rica: the Eastern... | reverse complement strand
TGCTTCTGTTTGCGGGATTGAGAAAATTACTTCACTTACAAGTAGGGGGGTCCTCCTTGATATAGCCTCTCTGCATGGTGTTGAGGAACTTCCGGGAGGTCATGCAATCAGCTACGAGGATTGCCTTAATGCAGAACAGAGGCAAGGCGTGGAAGTGCGCAGTGGTGATATTCTGTTGCTTCGCACCGGCATGATGGCAAAGGCCAAACGAGGTGATGTCGTAGCCTACGGAAGCGGAACTCAACTAGAGGATTCTCCTATGCCCGGATTCCCTGGTGTCGGTCTTGGGGCTGTTGAATTTTTCTTTGACCGTGAAGTCGCAGCTGTCGCCACAGACACAATAACGTTTGAAGTGATGCCTTGGGATCCCAAAGTACCAGGTGCCATTTTGCCGATCCACTGCATAAACCTTGTCATGATGGGTTTGACTCAGGGTCAGAATTGGGATTTGGAAGAACTAAGCACAGACTGCCAAAACGACGGCCAGTGGGATTTTCTTTTAGAAGCGAGCCCACAACCATTCGTAGGTGGCATTGGCTCTCCTGTAAATCCAATAGCAATTAAATAACTATTTTATCCATATCCTGTGATCGGCCAGTGCCAGCATTTCTCTATCGCCTCGAGAATTGCCGTATCCCCAAATTTCTGCCGGCTCTTCACCAAGCCATTCTTTGAATAAGAGCGCCTTTTCCGCTCCACGAACGTTATTACCTTTTATTTCGCCAGTGAGAATCTGAGCATTTTCTTCTAGTTCGACTCCGATGACATGATCAAACCCTAATAGCGACCCGACCGGGCGAGTGTAGGAAGCTAATGATGCAGTCACCATAACCAAATCATGTCCTCGAGCTTTATGATCAGCAATATGGTCTAATGTGCCTTTACGAAATTTGTTCTCAAGGCTAGCGGCATAAGTTATCCCATCATGCAAAAACCTCTCGGCAGGATATCCAGCGAAGATTTCCCTTATAACGTTTGCTTTTATCGTGTTTCTAAAATTCCCTTTTCCTCTTTCAAATACTGTCTTAGATGCAGAACGGATAATCTTCCCTAACCCGTAGGAAAGCATGAAAGGTAGAAAAGTATCCCGTTTCGTGATCGTCCCATCAAAATCAAAAATTGCAACTTTACGTTTGTGCATTATTTGACAAAAAATCTGAAAGGCGCTCAAGTGTCCGCTCTATATTCTCAGGATGGCTTTCGGGATACCCGGCTACCTCAATTAGCCGAGGGAAAACCGAAAAGGACCAATCGAATGTCTCTGTTATTCTCGTTCCTTCAGGTACATCATCAAGTTCATAACGCCATCTGTGTTTGCCAAGATGCGCCCACGCTATCAATCGGTCTCTCTCATATTCAACCACCGTACTTTTAACCCGGTATCTTATTCCCCACATTTTCATCTTCGCTTTAAATGAATCACCAACGGAATTAAGTCGTCCTCCATTCACGAGACCTTTGACTGATCCCGATCCGTCAAATTCACAGTGAAGTTGAGGGTTTGAGATTATATTAAAAATTTGGTTCCGAGAATAAGGGACCACGACACTTGCCGAAATGCTTTTCTGAGGGTAGCGCTTTGTTGCCATTATGATTTTTTTAGAATATCGGGTAACGATGCATCAAGGTCAGAATGATGAAATTCAAAACCATTTTCCAATGCTCTTTGGGGGATAACTCGTGCACTAGTTTCAATCAAGTTTGAAGCCAGCTCACCTCCGAGGAGTAATTTAGGTCCAATCATTGGGATCGGGAAAATAGTTGGCCTGCGCACAGCGCGACCTAGCGCTTTAGTGAACTCTAGATTGGTGACCGGGTTGGGTGCAGTTAAATTCACAGGACCAGAGAGGTCAGCAGTCAATAACCAAGTAATTAGTCGTATCTCGTCTTCAAGAGAAATCCAGCTCCAGTACTGCGACCCAGATCCTAGTTTGCCTCCTATACCTAATTTAAAGAAGGGAAGCGTTTTCTTCATCATGCCATCCTGCGGTGATTGTACCAATCCGGTTCGAAGGTGAGTCACACGTATTCCAGCATTTTCAGCTTCGGCAGTTGACTTCTCCCACTGATCCACGACATCCGATAGAAACCCTGACCCCCTTGATGAATTCTCATCTAGCTCCTCATCGCCGCGATTTCCGTATATTCCGATCGCAGATCCACTTAAAAAAACTGAAGGAGGTTTAGCAAGATGGACTATAGATTTTGTCAATAGTTTTGTTCCTTGCACCCGACTATCAAGAATGCTGCGCTTCTGCTTATCAGTCCACCTTTTTGAAGCAATATTTTCTCCAGCAAGATGGATGACTGCATCAATCCCTTCTAGCTTTTCTGCTTCTATCTGTCCTGAAGTTGGGTCCCATAAAATATCTCCAGATGTGCTCCGACTGACGGATAGAATTTTATGCCCACCCTTTTCTAAGGAAGATGTGAGCGCTGATCCAATAAAACCAGACGCACCAGTTATAGCAATTAACATAGAAACTCCTTTGGAGTGAACTCTTATCGTCAAGCCAATTGTATTAAACCATCTGACTTCTTGCATGGTATGTGACGTCTAACACCCTCCTCGTTTTCTGTGTAGCTATTTCTATACAGCTATGGCAAACTTAACTATGAAATCCGATGAATTAGATGAACAGATTCCGCCCGATTCAGAAGAAACTAAAACAAAAGGTTCGGGGGCTGTGATTCTAGGTGCTGCGATGCTGGCAATAGGCGAAATTATCGAGCCAGAAAAGACTTCCGTTGAAATTGCTGAGGTCGCTGATGACCATGTTCCTGACGAAGGATTAGATTTAAATTTTGGTGATTTGCCACCTTTAGATTAATAGGTCAACTACAAAGCAACAGTCGTCGGGAAAGGTCGCTTTGCCATATCCCCTGTGGGTCAAATTGTTTCTGTACAGTTTTCCAATGCGCAAGTCTCGGGTACATCTTGTCCAAGAGACTTGCATCAACACATGAGTCTTTCGCTAGATTGACGCGCCCCCGTGCGGAAGCGATCCGGGGGTTATATTTATTAAGATAGCGGTATGAGTCTTGGGTAGCCGGTAGGTCAATAGCCAACGTCCACCCTGGAGAGCAGAACGACAAATAGCTTTCGCTAGCCTCTCCGCATCTTTTAAGTACGGCTAGTGCCGGAAGTGCACTGGTTTTGCTAAATCCCATAACTATCTCCTCCAGAAGAGACGTCTCTTCATCGGGCAGAATAAATTGCCACTGAATGAGTCCGGTTTTTCCGTAAAGAAGATTCCAGTTGCGGACTCTATCGAGAGGAAAAAGGTAATCTCGTATTGATGTAACTCTTGAGTCTTTAGTTTTGGAAGAGATTAGGTATTTCAAATTATTATGCGTTCTGCAAATGGGGCGCGCAACCACGTTCAAGTTTCGTGGTTTTGGGATGTGTATTTGATTGAAGTGCTTTGGTTTCTCCATAGCTTGACCATGCTGATAAATAGACGCTGACCTCACAACCCCCCTCCCGGGCTGGCGTGATGTGAGAAGATCAAGCCATGCAACAGCATATTCTTCTGAAGCAGTTACATCCTCAAAACCCTTTAGGAGTGTTGAGAGGTTCTTGTAGCTTCTGGTTTGAACTTTGACAGAGGTGCTAGCGATCCGCTGCAGACGAAGGGTTGCGCTAGTTATTAAACCGGTGAGGCCTAATCCACCTATTGTTGCCCAAAACAACTGATTTTCTAATTCTCTATTGCAACGGATAATTGTGCCATCAGAGATCATTACGTTAAGTTCTTCGCAACAAGATGCGATAGATGATTGATGCCAATGATTTTTACCATGAGCATCGGCTGCAAGTGCACCACCTATCGTGATGTGCTGTGAACCAGGGATTACGGGCAGAATCCACCCAAGGGGAATAGTTGCGTCCAAAATTTGCCCTAGTGTCATTCCTCCTTTGACGCTGATCAGGCCAGATTTGTGAACTTCTAAATTCGTTGACTCATCTTTCTGTGTTAGTGAGATCATTAAACCATCCGTAACTAATGCTTGATCGCCATAACTTCGTCCTGCTCCACGGGGGATAACGCTTGAAGAATTAGAGTTCACAATAGTTTCGGTCACATTTGCCACCTGAAAATGTGTTTTATGTTCAGTAAAGGTCTTTTTGTTATTTCCCCAACTATGAGAAATCATCTTAGGCATAAACGGACCCCAAAAAGCTACCAACCCACATAATAGCAAAGGGCCTTAAGTGCGGATCAAGTAGTATCTGCGACGTTGGATCTTCAGCATTCCCAGCTAAAGCCAATTTAAAGAAGCGAAAGGTGCCGAGTAGCAGCGATATGAATGAAATCAACACGAAAAGTAAATTGATATTGCTACTCTGCACAAACCAAGCCAAGTATCCAAGTGTTCCGCCGCATGAAGACACAATCATCACATTACGAAGAAACACGCTCGAGTACTGACCAAGGACATGGCGTTGTGAAGAAATATCGTGCGAAATAAGCTCAGAATGCCTCTTACACCCTGCCAAGAAAATCGAAAAGCAGGAAATCACGAAAAGGAAAACTGCCGTAAGTTCTGTATCGGTTGCAGCACCACCTAAAGCAGTGCGTAGCCCAAACCCAGAGGCAATAAATAGGAGTTCAAGAACAGCGATTCGTTTTACGTATAGTGTGTAAAGAATATTCATTGTAAGGTACGTTGAAATTATCAGGCCTGCTGCAAGTCCAATTAAGAAAGCAAATACTGAAGAAAGGAACCCTAGGGCAATAGAAATCGCCAATCCTAAACCTACCGGTAAAGATCCCGATGCTATTGGACGAAATGATTTTATAGGGTGCTGAGCGTCCATCTTCCGGTCAAAAGAATCGTTGAGTAAATATATACAAGCTGCCGCACCTGAGAATATAAAGAAGGCACCCAACGATTTCTGGAATGTATCTAGTTGGAAGAAAGTTCCAGCCGCCAATGGAGCGGCCAATACTAGAGCGTTCTTTATCCATTGTTTTGGTCTAATGGCAATGAAAACCTGTTTCACTAAGTGCATAATGATCAACATAGCAAGATGCATAGCAAACTGTGATAGGCAGCCAAAAACAGAACGCAAAATCAAATCCCGATACTACTTCTTTTAAAAGCCCAGATCGCACTAGAATTTAAATATGAGTACCAGAATGTTAATCACAGTTTCACTCCTTTGTGGGCTTACGATACTGTTAGCATTCACAGTTCAAGTATTAGTTGCTTCGTGAAGATGAAAGTAGCGAGATAAGACGCAGCGCTGAACAGCACTGCAGAGACAAGAGTCATTATGAGTAAAGAAAAGACACAATTTGATCTGGTGGTAATCGGAGGCGGGCCCGGCGGTTATGGTGCTGCTCTTTATGCATCTGCTGCAGGTCTGGAAGTTGCTCTCGTCGAAAATGTCAAACTCGGGGGTACGTGCTTAAACGTTGGCTGCATACCAGCGAAAGAACTTCTTGAAACAGCTTCAGTCCTAAGGACAGTTCGTCACGCCGGTGAGTTTGGAGTACAGATTGGCGACCCCCGACTTGATTTAATAAAAACTATGGAACGTAAACAGGCTGTGATTGACCAATTAATCTCAGGAGTTGAAGGGCTGCTCAAAAATCGAAAGGTAACCGTTTATAACGGAACAGGTAGCCTCCAATCCAAAACAGAAGTAAGAGTAGTATCCGTAGACGGACCAGAAATTCTTTTATCTACTCAAAATATTATTCTTGCAAGTGGCTCAAGACCTCGAACGATCCCCGGCTTTGAGATTGATGGAAATCAAATTCTGACATCAGATGAATTGCTTTCCATTACCGAAGTTCCCAAATCAGTAGCAATCATAGGGGGAGGTGCAATTGGAGCAGAGTTTGCATCGGCGCTTAATGATTTCGGCGCTGATGTAACGTTAATAGAAGCATTGCCACAAATCCTAGCGTCTTGTGATAAGGATTTATCGAAAACAGTAGTTCGCTCATTTAAAAAGCGAGGCATAAATGTTTTGGCTGGAACGAAAGTACTAGGTCATTCAAAAAACAGCGAGGGAATTGAAATAAAAATTGATTCCGGCTCAGTCACGGTTGAAAAAGTAGTCATATCAGTCGGGCGACGACCCTTCGCCGATCTATTGGAATTGGGTAATGCAGATCTAGCGACTGACGAATCCGGATATGTCCCAGTTGATGACTTTTGTCGGACAAGCCAAAAAGGGATTTACGCTGTCGGTGACTTAATCAATTCCCCTCAGTTAGCGCACGTTGCTTTTGCAGAAGCGATAATGGTTGTTAAAGATATCTGTGGAGAAGTCATCTCACCAGTAGATTATGGCAAGGTACCTTGGGCAATTTACTGTCATCCTGAAGTAGCCTTTGCAGGCTTAAGCGAAGAAGAAGCTTTAGCACAAGGCTACGAAATTCTTGTTTCAAAACACCGCTACAGCGGAAATGGGCGGGCCATGATAGTTGGCGAAACTGAAGGTCTTGTTAAAGTTATCGCAGAGAAAACAGACCAAGGGACTGCAGGGCAACTTCTGGGAGTCCATATGGTGGGTCCTTGGGTAACTGAGCAATTGGGGCAAGGCTATTTGGCCATTAACTGGGAAGCTACCGTTGATGAAGTTGCTGAATTTATTCAACCTCATCCCACGATGAGTGAATTGTTTGGAGAAACTGTTCTGGCGCTAACAGGTCGGTCTCTTCACGGATAGTAAAAGACTATAGAAACGGTCTAAATTCTTATTAAACTATACATAGGCTCTAAACCCAAAGATAGGGATGATTGAAACAGCACCAAATCCACTGAATATCAGATGGTTAGGAAAAGTATCTTATAACGATGCGCTCGCCGTCCAGAAAGCGCTATTCAATAGAGGCTCTGAAAATTACTTATTGCTTCTAGAACATCCTCATGTCTTCACTTTGGGTGTCAGAGGAGATACATCAAATATCCTGGTGAACCCATCTGATGTCGGTGCGGATTTAGTTAAAACAAACCGAGGTGGAGACGTTACCTATCATGGGCCAGGACAGTTAGTCGGGTATCCAATATTGAACCTTGCTGGCAAGCGGGGCGGAGGAATGGCAGACACAGTAGCGTACGTGAATTCTGTTGAGGACTTAGTTATTGAAACCTTAGCTCGCTTAGGTTTAACGAATTGCGGAAGAGTGGATCAATATCCCGGAGTGTGGGTTGACCCTGATAGTGCGAACCCCCGGAAGATCGCCGCTGTAGGTGTGAGACTAACAAGAGGAAGAACGATGCATGGATTCGCTTTAAATATTGAACCTGACATGACGTACTTCGATTCAATAATTCCATGTGGAATTACAGATAAGTCAGTTACCTCTTTATCCAGAGAGGGAATTGATGCATCAATGGCTGAAGCAGTCGCAATAGTGTCTGAATTGGCATCTGAACAATGGGGCAAGGGGAACTTCAGTCGCATGGATGTCTCATGGCGAACTTCTCAAGGCGAACTCAGCCCGTTTTCTAAGGGTGAAGGTCCTGGAGAACTTCCAAAGCCAATTGAAGGAAGTGCGCTTGAAATCTCTCAACCTGTAATAATCGGACGGAAAAGCAAAAAGCAAAAGCGAGCAGAAATAGCTATAGGCAAAAAGCCGGAATGGATGCGAATCAAAGCCAACATGGGTCCAGAATATAGGGAACTTAAAAAATCAATTCGGTCTCTTGAATTAACAACAGTCTGTGAGGAGGCTGGATGCCCTAACATTTTTGAATGCTGGGGTCAGGGAACCGCCACTTTCATGGCACTAGGCGAACGTTGCACACGTGCATGCGGATTCTGTTTAGTAGATACGAGAAAACCTCAAGCAATTGATCATGACGAACCAAAGCGAATAGCAAAAGCGGTCAACCAGATGAACCTAGAATACGCAGTAATTACCATGGTTGCTCGAGATGACTTAAAAGATGGAGGTGCAAACCACATCAGAGAAATAATAAATGAAATCAGGTATCTCAACCCTCAAACACATGTAGAGGTATTGATATCTGACTTGAAAGGCAAAACCGATGATCTGCAAACTGTCTTCTCAGCCAATCCAGATGTTATGAACCACAATATTGAGACTATCCCTCGCCTCCAACGACAAGTTCGACCATCAGCTGGATATGCTCGAAGCCTAGCTGTTCTAGCACTAGCAAAAGAAGAAGGGTTGGTCGTTAAATCATCGATAATGGTGGGGCTTGGTGAAACCGAACAAGAAATGTTTGAAACCCTCAAAGACCTGAAAGAAATCGGTGTTGACATAGTTACAATCGGACAGTACCTCCGGCCCACCATGAACCACCTACCAGTTCAGCGATGGTGGACTCCTGAAGAATTTAAGGAGCTCAAGAGGATAGGGGAATCTCTAGGGATACCGCACGTTGAGTCAAGCCCATTGACTCGAAGCAGCTACCATGCCAAAGAAGCCGAAACCTTAGCAAAAAATAAAACAAGCTCTTTAACCAACAGTGGAAGTAAATAACATGTGCGAATACAGAGAGGACGAAACACATTAAATGTTTGCTGAACGTATTTCCAAAGTGCAGAACCTCATGCGGTCAAATGACATTGATGCGTTGCTACTGTCAACTGGGGCTGATTTACCATACTTTATCGGTTACGAAGCAATGCCTTTAGAGCGACTAACGATGCTTGTCATCAGAGACGAAGGTAATCCGATGCTCATTATTCCCCAACTGGAAAGGGCAAGAGTCATCGAACGACCAACTATTTTTGATATTCGCGAGTGGGGAGAAACAGAAGACCCCATAGAAATAGTGGCAACAGCTTTAACTGGATTAGTACGAGTCGCAATCGGGGACACAACATGGACTCGGTTCACAATTGAGTTGCTCAAGCGGATACCAAGTATTGACCTATTGAGAGCAAACCCAATCACCAGCCAACTACGTTCAATCAAAAGCGCCGAAGAGCTAGACAGATTGCAACAAGCAGCAAACGCAGTAGACAAGATCGCTCAGCGCCTTCAAAATGGCAAAATAGAATTAATAGGGAAAACGGAAAAGCAGGTTTCTGAAGAACTAGGTCGACAAATAATTGAGGAAGGGCATAATAAAGTCAATTTTGCAATTGTCGCAGCCGGAGAAAACGCAGCAAGCCCGCATCATGAAGCAGGGGATAGGGTCATCCAAAAGTCGGAAATCGTTCTTTGTGATTTCGGAGGAACCATGTACGGTGATGACGGAGTCGGATACTGTTCAGATCTCACACGCTGTGTGTGGACGGGTACCCCACCTCAGCAATTTGTTGAAATGTACGGAGTGCTCCAAGAAGCTCAGAAAAAACAAGTTCAGGAAGCTACGCATGGAACGCCAGCCCAACAGATTGACAGGGTAGGGAGGCAAATCATATCAGCGGCAGGATACGGAGATTTTTTTGTTCACCGAACTGGTCACGGAATCGGAGTTGAAGCGCATGAAGAACCCTACATAGTCGAGGGCAATGCTGATCCAATACAGTCTGGTAACGTTTTCAGTATTGAGCCAGGAATTTACATCCCTCAGAAATGGGGGATCAGGTTAGAAGATATTGTTGCAGTAACTAAATCTGGACCGCTTCCACTTAATACTGTCAATCACGACCTCGCTACCTATTAGCCCGAAATGATTGATTTCCAAGCACCAACCTTTCTTCTGCAGTGGGCCACGGGAGGACTGCTTTTCCTTTGGGTCTCAAGTAAGACAAGATTAATAGGACTTGGATTTGGCTGGACAACACGGATTACATACCTAGTAATTGCAGGTATAGGGCTCGTAGTCGGAGTGGTGGGGGACACACTTTGGTTGAGAGAAATATCAAATATTGGTCTTCTTGTAGCAACAAGCTTCGCCCTTCTCGTATCTGTAACTAGGAGAAAAGCTGGGGTTGAAGGGCAGCGAGAGCTAAAGAAATCGCGAACTGACCGAGTTTCAGCGATGTTAGGTGACAGAGATCAAATAAAGGTGCCAGACATAGTAGCCACAAAAGAATTTCCACCACTACTGGATTTAATAGCCCCTGTTATCGGAACTTTTGGTCTAATAGTCGGTGCAGTGGATGCGGCAGGATCTATATGGCTATCAGTAGCGAGAACCCTAGTCGGAGCGGCATTCTTGGGCGCAGTATCAAATTCGATGCTTCTGGGTCATTGGTACCTCGTGCAACCCGGACTCTCACGCGACCCAATCTTTACATTAGTGAATTGGACGGGCTTACTTTGGCTTCCCGAACTAATACTTTTATGCCTCCCGACGGGAATGTTCTCAGTTCTCAACGGCACCATAGACGATAACTACAATGGGCTTCTTGGGTGGTTTTGGGTTGCATGCGTAGCAGCAACAATATGCTTAGTTGGAGTCACCAGAATGGCACTGAAGGAAAAGGAATACTCAGCAGTAATGGCAGCAACTGGCCTGATGTACCTAGCTATTCTTACCGCATTTGGAATGGACTTAGTGGCAAGAATACTCCTTGATGCTTAACTTCACCTTTAAATTGAAAGTCGGTAAAATGAAAGAAAGTTCTTAAATCAAATGACTGAAGAAAACCCCCCAAAAAGAAGCAAACGAAAGATCATAGTTTTCGGAGCACTTATCCTTCTTGCTCTGATCCTATTTCTCGCTTGGTTTTTCGTAATCCGAGACACCTCACCTGCCTCAGTTACGAGCAGCGAAGCCACAGAAGCACGAAATGAAACACTTTCTAGTTGTTCCGCAGAGGGGACAGAAGATGTCAATGGAACATGGCTAGTCGCAACAGACTGTGGAACCTTTGACCAAAGCTGTTTAACAGAAGTCTGCGCAACGTCTTTTGCAGGTTTTCGAATCAAAGAGGAACTCGTTGGAGTAGGAGGGAAAACGGTTGTTGGAAGAACTCCAAACGTCACAGGTGCACTCATAATTGATGAGAAGTTGATCAATCCCGAACCTAATCAGCCATTAATAACTGTTGATATGTCAAGCCTTATGACAGATAATGCGGCAAGAGATAATGCGCTCAGAAATCAAGCTATAGAAACCGCGAAATTTCCTATAGCGACATTCGAAATTGAAAACCCCATTGACTTTTCAGATGAAACAGACTTAGACGCAGGATTTACGCGGGATGTAAGAGGATTACTGACCATCCATGGAGTCAGCAGAGAAGAAACAATAACTATCTCTGCGTCATTTAATGGAAATACCATTCTCATTTTCGGAGAACTTGGCCCAATAATGTTAAGCGACTACGACATAGAAAAACCGCGATCAGCGGTTGTGCTCTCAGTTGAAGATAACGCGTCAATGGAATTCCAAATCTTCTTCAAAAAAACGAGCTGAGCCTATATCTAGAAAGCAACAAAGCGTGACAAATCTAAAGAAACCGCTATCGTCAAACATATGAAAATCTACACAAGAAAAGGTGACGATGGTACAACAGGACTGTTCTACGGTGGTCGAGTCAAAAAAGACTCTCCACTTCCTTCGGCCTACGGCGAGGTAGATGAGGCTCAAGCAGCTATCGGTCTTGCAAGGGCTCATATCACTCAAGAAAGTGATCTCGATAACCTCTTAGTCCAAATTCTTAGAGACCTCTGGGTTTTGATGGCTGAACTTGCCACACTTCCAGAGAACCGAGACAAGCTTGAACCTGAAACCAGTCTGACAACTTCGAATATGGTAGACAGACTGGAGGAAGCAATAGACGAATTTTCAGACAAGTTTGAAATGCCAAGCGAATTCATTGTGCCAGGCCAAAACCCAGTAGCAGCGCACTTTGACTTCGCTCGCACTGTAGTTCGAAGAGCAGAACGAGCCGTACTCGTAATTGAGGCTGAAGATTCATTTGTAATGCCATATCTGAATCGGTTATCGGATCTTATGTGGATCATTGCACGTACACAAGAAAAGAAATCCCTAACAGCAAAAGAAAAGAAGGAATAAATGTCCATTGAAATCAAAAACTCAAGTTCAATACCAGCGAGGTCAGATCTTCTTGCAAGAGTCGTAACCACAGAAGAAATCGCTAATCACCCTTCTGATTTAGACACCGATTATCTCTCCTCACAAGCATTTGAGGCGAAGGAGGGTCAAGTAATCTTTACCAATGGAAGCAATTATTCCACAGCGTTAATAGGGGTAGGCGAAGACGCCAATGCAAGTACAGAAAAATTTCGCCAAGCCGGAGCTTCCCTTATGCGCGGAATCAAAAACTTTAAATCCATAACATTTGCTGTAGGGGAAAGCAATATCGCAAAAGAGAACAAAGCCTTAGCAGTTCAAGCATTTCTAGAAGGCGCAATATTGGGAGACTATGAATTCACGGCCCTAAAATCTAATCCCCCCAAACCAGTGAAGCGCACAATCACAGTTCTCGGATCGGGAAGCGGAGTTAAATCCGCTATAGCTCGAGCGGAATCTATTTCTAGTGGTGTGAATACAGCACGCGATTTCGTAAATTTGCCGGGAGGCGATTTAACACCCTCAGTTTTTGCAAGAAAGGCGACTGTGCTCGCAAAAAAAAATGGCTTGAGCGTAAAGGTACTAGACGGACCCGCAATAAAGAAAGCGAAGATGGGAGGCATACTTGGCGTCAATAGAGGCTCCACACAGCAGCCGAGATTTGTGCAACTCACCTACAAACCAAATAAGAGTAATGGAAAGCATATTATTCTTGTAGGTAAGGGAATCACCTTCGATGCGGGCGGGCTCTCAATCAAAACTGCACAAGGGATGTCAACAATGAAGTGCGATATGGGTGGTGCAGCTGCAGTATTGGGCGCCATGGTAGCAATCGGGCAAATAGCTCCGAATACCAAAGTAACGGGCTTAATGCCCCTTACAGATAACATGCTCGGCGGAGATGCAACAAGACCAGGAGATGTCCTTCACATAAAGAATGGTAAAACAGTTGAAGTTCTCAACACTGATGCAGAGGGGCGACTTATTCTGGCTGATGCTCTTTCTGTAGCTTCTAAGATGAAAGCTGACGCAATAGTTGACTTAGCGACGCTAACTGGGGCTTGCATGGTAGCACTAGGAAGCCAATATGCCGGTTTGATGGGAACAGATGACTCTCTGATAGAAGCTATTGAAAATGCAGCAGCGCAGACTGGAGAAAGAGTTTGGCACCTTCCGTTGCCTGATGAATATAGAAGTCAACTTGATTCAAATATTGCAGATGTTAAAAACATCGGAAGCAATTGGGGTGGTGCCTTAACAGCGGGACTCTTCCTCAAAGAATTCGTATCAGAAGATATTCCATGGGCGCATCTTGACATTGCAGGGCCCGCGTTTGCAGACGCTGCATGGGGGGAGCACCCAAAAGGTGGAACAGGTTTTGGAGTCCGATTACTTATTGATCTAGTTGAGAATTTCTAGATCTTATACGGAAGGCAAAGTCATACGTTAATACAGCGTAGGCAAGTATTGCCCCTGAGATAAGAATTGCCACGTACCCTAATCCCCACCAATTACGCGAACTGACTTGTTCCGCTAGTCCATCGGCACCAACAGACCCTAAAGAAACAATCATCAGGGAAAAATTCATGAAGAGATGGCTTCGTGAAGTTGGGACTTCGGATTTTCCGAAACAACCACATGGCAAAGGAACTGGTAAACGTAAGATATGCCATGTCAAAACAGAGAAAATAGCAAACCAAGCACCAACTACGAAGGGGAAAAATTTGCCGGCGATAATCATGCCACATAAAGCAGTCGCAAACTCAAGAAAGCCGATAGATCTAACAAATATTAAAGACGAAGGAAAATTTAGCTTCTTCCAAGCATCTTGACTTAGGTGCGGGTTGAGGAGTTTTAAGCACCCGCCAATTGCTAATATTTGGCAGGCTATAAAGTAAGCAATTGAAACCATAAAAGAATTCCTTTAACTCGTTCACACCAACTCTAGAACTAGTTTGACACGCTAGCATTCTTACAGTGGAACAAAACAAATCCCTAGAAAAAGTCATAGATAACGCCAAAGAAGTTATAAAAGATTCTTTTAAAGTAGTAGTACTAACTGGAGCAGGGATAAGCACCGACTCCGGAATTCCAGACTTCCGAGGCCCCAATGGAGTATGGACAAAAAATCCAGAAGCAGAGAAAGCGTCCAACATTAAATATTACACAACTTCGCCTGAAATTAGAAAGAAAAACTGGGCGCTCAGAGCTTCCGGAGACCTATGGCCTACAGTTGTGCCCAATGATGGACACAAAGCTTTAGCTAACCTTAACGAAAAGCTCTTCCTTTTGATAACACAAAACGTAGACGGGCTCCATCAGTTAGCAGGATCTCCAGAAGACCGGATAGTAGAAATCCATGGAAATACCAGAAACGTAAAATGTCTTGATTGCGACTATCTAGCCCCAATGGAAGAAGCTTTGGAGAGAGTTCGCAATGGGGAGGAAGACCCACACTGTGAGATCTGTGGTGGTTTACTTAAATCAGCTACAATTTCCTTCGGTCAATCATTGATAACCGAAGATTTACTTAGATCTGAACAATCAATTCATGAATGCGATCTTCTGATGGCAATTGGGACATCGCTAACAGTAGGGCCGATTAATCGAACTGTTCCCTTGGCTCATAGCCTCGATAAGCCAATACTGATCTTGAACGCAGAACCCACAGAATATGATGGTCTGGCATCTTACTTGATAAGAGCAGATATCAGTTCAACTCTTCAACGAATATGTTGAACCAGCCTGATGGTGTGAATTTGGCAATAATAAATTAAAATAAGTAATGGCGAATTTTCGTGAGCTGCTAAAAAGTACTAAATCTGAGATCACTGAAGTTTCAACAGAGCAAGCGGAAGGCCTTCTTTCGGATAACTGGATATTACTCGATGTTCGAGAACCAGATGAATACGAACAAGGTGCTATACAAAGCTCAATTCACATACCCCGTGGAAATCTCGAGAGTTCAATAGAATCCCGAATACCCGATAAAAAAACTCAAATTGTAGCTATGTGTGCTGGAGGTGCGCGTTCTGCATTTGCCGCAAGGACTCTCCAAGAAATGGACTACAAAAATGTAGTCTCAATGGATGGGGGATTTAATCAATGGAAGAATGAGAGCCGAAGATGGGAAATACCGGCCGTTCTGGACCAAAGCAAGCGAAACAGGTACCAAAGGCACTTACTACTTCCCGAAGTCGGAGAAGCGGGACAACTAAAACTTCTAAACTCGAAAGTCCTATGTCTAGGCGCAGGAGGTCTCGGCTCACCTGCAGCGCTGTATCTTGCTGCCGCTGGTATAGGGACTCTAGGTATCGTCGATATGGATGTTGTCGACGAATCCAATTTACAACGACAAGTACTTCATAACTATTCAAGGATAGGCCAGCATAAAGTCGATTCTGCCAAAAAAACTATCAATGAGCTCAACCCCGATGTAAGTGTGGAAACACATGCCGTTAGGCTCGATGCATCAAACATCGAAGAAGTAATCTCGCAGTACGACCTAGTAATTGACGGAACTGATAACTTCCCAGTCCGATATATGCTTAACGATGCCTCTGTCAAACTAGGTATTCCGGTCGTGCATGGCTCAATCTTTCGATTTGAGGGACAAGTAACCGTATTCGACCCTCGACACGGACCAACGTATCGCGATATGGTTCCAGAGCCCCCACCACCTGAATTAGCCCCAAGCTGTGCAGAAGCTGGGGTGCTGGGTGTCCTTCCCGGCATCATTGGCTGTCTCCAAGCATTAGAAGCAGTCAAAATGATCCTTCAATTAGGGGATTCTCTTATCGGTCGTCTGCTCACATTCGATGCAACAGAAATGAGCTTCCGAGAATTTAAATTAAGGAAAGACCCTGATCTTGAAATTACTTGGGAGAACCGAGACCGCGTACAAGTCGTAGAACTTAACGACACCTGTCGGCCAGCTCCGTTAACAGAAGCTTGATGATCTCCTAAGTAGCAAAGAGGTCTAGGAGTGTCCTTCCACTCCGTTATCGTTTGAGGTCCCGACGGTGTCTCAACCTGCTACCTTTTTGTAATTAGCTCGCTAAATGACTTCTTAAAAGTGCTAAAACTTAAGTCACTCATCAGAGGCTGTTAGAAATTTTGTTCTCCCGAATAAAAAGCCTAATCCCCAGGCAACATGCATAGTAACAAAAATTAGGCATAAAGCAGCCCTAAGCCGAAATGAGAAATTCTTTTGGGTGATTGAGACAGCAATCGAAAGTGATAAATATCCAGTAAGAGGAATTAGATACCAAGCGCTTGACAGTACGAATAAAATTATGGACGCAAGGATCAGGACAATGAGAGTTGGTGGAGCAAGCTGCCTTATCTTCAGTGATTTAGGATGTTTGAAGACCACTTTCCTTTTCCAACTGCCGTACTGAAAGAATTGCGCAAATAATTGAGCAATATTAGATCTAGGAAAGTACTTGACGACCATCTCAGGAGTGAACCAAACCAGTCTTCCAGCCTCACGAATTCTAATGTTAAGTTCGTAGTCTTGATTACGAACAAGCGTCTCATCAAAACCACCTAATTCTCTGAATAGAGTAGCGTCGAAGACTCCGAGGTATACGGTGTCAACCGGTCCCTCTGATCCTCCGTAATGGAACTTTGAATTACCAACACCGAACTTTGATGACATAGCAGCAGCAACAGCATTTTGGAATCCGCTCTCTCCAGTAGCCATTTGGATGCCACCGACGTTTCCCGCACCAGTTGCCTTAATTCTTTCCACAGCAATATCGACGTAGTCATGAGGCAGTAGGCAATGCGAATCAACCCGAACAAGATACTCACCCGTTGCCAGCTGTGACGCTAAGTTTAAGCCACGAGCAGTCCCCCCAATTTCATTTTCGACAATTTGGATTCTCGGATCTAGTCTTCCGAGTTCGTCTGCAAGCACGTTAGTCTCATCATTAGAGGGGCCAATTGCGAGGACGATTTCAACAATATTTGGATAGCTCTGATTAAGAACAGTTTCTAAGGTTCTGCCAAGCGTCTTCGCTGCATTTCTTACTGGCATTATTACGGATACGGGAGGGGGAGATTGGTCCATCGCTAAAGTCTTCGCACGAGAATTGTCCAAACGGTTTGGAATAGAATCTGCATATCTAGGATCGGTGACCAATTAACCAAATACTGAAGGTCATGACCTAATTTGTAAGCAGGGTCTGTGTGGTACCTGCCTTTAACCTGAGCTAACCCCGTTATGCCCGGTGCTATATCGTGTCTTCGCTCGTAACCCGGGATTTCTATTTGGTACTGATTCGTGAAATCAGGTCGCTCTGGTCGCGGTCCAATAATAGACATCTCTCCCTTAAGGACGTTTACGAATTGAGGAATTTCATCCAGACGAGTTTTTCTTATCCAATCGAGACCTCTAACTACACGAGCGTCTTTGTATTGTGCTTTTATTACACCGGTGTTGACTTCTGCATTTTCGGTCATCGTGCGAAACTTTAGCATCATGAATGGTTGCCCGAATTTTCCAGTTCTCTCCTGTCGGTAAATTATATTTCTCCCCGCTAGTAGCCTTACATAGCCTGCTACGAAAGTTGCGATGAGGGTTAACGGCACCAAGCCAATCGTAAGGTACAGAAGTTCTATTGTGCGTTTAAGCGCTAATCGGGGTTTTGAGAGAGAATGAGCGCGCAAAGCTATAAACGGCATTCCGCCTATTTGTAGGCTTCTTTTAAGACCCAGAAGAGTATCAGAAGGTATCACTCTCTGGAAAACGCCTATTCTTTGCTTTTCAATTTCAGCTAATGGCGTAGGGTAAACGCTTTCAAGCCCTCCAGTGCTCACCAATAGAATATCGGTTGCAGATAACTCTTTAACAAGATCTGTTAAATCCATTGGGTGATTCGTCGAACCAATAACTGTGATCTCAGTTTCAGATAGAAGAATATGGTCACTGCCTAAAGATATATCGGCATCGCTCCCCACCAAAAGCACGCGCGGTCTGCCAAAGCGCTTATTGCGTACTTTATGGGATAACCAACGATTAAAAGCAATACCAAGCGAACCAAAAATACCAAAAGCGATCAAATTACCTCGAGGCATCAATAAAAAACCGGTTATTAATGCAATCGTAGCGTCGATAAGAATAGCGAATGCGGTTAATGCAGTAACGCGTGGAAGAAATGACCTAGCGCCTATCCTTGGGGTTGGTTCGTATAGCTCACCGAAGTAGTAGACAATCAAGTGAACTAGAACCGCAATTAAGAATCCGGCACAATAAGTGCTAAATGATTTAGGCCATGAAGTGCCAAACCTTACGAGCAATGAAGCAAATAAGATAGCAAACAAAACAAAAAAATCTGCAATATAGAGGGCTCGGAATCTAGTTCCTTTCAGCAGCAAATTCCTTCTCCTGGGACCTTTCGCCATATGCGATGATGATTGCACAAATTCTAGCTGTCAGGATCAATCACTACGACGATATCTCCGGCACCAACGGAATCGCCTTCAGAAACCCCGATTTCCGTTATCGTTCCATCTACATCTGAGGATATGTTATTCTCCATCTTCATAGCTTCTAGGACCAGAAGAATATCTCCGGATTGGACTGTGTCTCCGACAGCAACCTGAATCTTGACTATCGTTCCCTGCATAGGTACAGAAATTTTTCCATCCCCTCCAGAGGCGCTAGCGCTAGTTGAAGATGCGCTGCGTCGGATTTGACTCTTGCCACTTGGAACCGACATAGATACGTTAAAGCGTTTGCCATTGACCTCCACATCCGTTGTTCGAATAATTGAGGTGCCTCCATCATCAGTGGCCGTTACAGCAGAACCTTTAACGCCAATTAAATCAAGACCCTCCTCAACCCACTTCGTAGAATGTTTATTGGCTTGAAAATCAGAGTGCCTCAGAATAGCCAAATCAGCAGGAATAGTTGTGCTTAGCCCGGATACTTCAAATTCCTCAAGAGCTCTGATAGTCCTTGCAATAGCAGTCTGCCTATCCTTTCCCCAGCAGATTAATTTGCCGACAAGATTATCATAGAATTGGCTAATCTCATCGCCTTCCTCGTAGCCACCATCCCACCTTGTTCCAAACCCAGCAGATGCTTTGAATGTGGTGAGTTTGCCCGGACTTGGCAAAAACTGTCCTTCAGCTGGATCTTCAGCATTAATTCTAACCTCAATAGCATGACCTGTTATTTGAACATCTTCCTGCCCAATTGTGAGCTCTTCTCCGAATGCAACCCTAAGTTGCTGTTCAACCAAATCAATTCCCGTTACCATTTCTGTAACTGGGTGCTCCACCTGAAGACGAGTGTTCATCTCTAAATAGTAGAATTCTTCGTTTTCGTATAGAAATTCCACCGTCCCAGCATTGACGTAGTCGCACCCTTTAGCAACAGCGACTGCAGCCTCACCCATTTCCTTGAGAATTGATTCAGGGATATCAAAAGCTGGCGCTTCTTCTATTAGCTTTTGGTGGCGTCTCTGTGCTGAGCAATCCCTAGTTCCGAGGTAGATAGCGTTACCATGCTGGTCGCAAAGAACCTGAACCTCAACATGCCTCGGCTTGGTGAGATATCTTTCCATGTAAATTTCATCTCGGCCAAAGTAGGCGAGTGCCTCTCGTTGTGAAGAATCAATAGCAGCTTGAATCTCGTCCTTGTTTTGAACGACTTTCATGCCACGACCTCCACCTCCGTAAGCAGCTTTAATAGCAACCGGGTAGCCATGCTCTGCAGCAAAATCCTCAACTTCACTCGGTGAAGTAATGAAATCTGTAGTGCCTGGCACACCGCTAACTCCTACCTTCTCTGCTGCTTGACGTGCGCTAATCTTGTCGCCCATAACTGCAATAGCCCCAACAGGTGGACCAATGAAAGTAACACCCTTTTCAGTTATAGCCTGAGCAAACTCAGCGTTTTCAGAGAAAAACCCATAACCAGGATGGACCGCATCAATTCCGGCGGTTTCAATAATTTCGAGAATCTTTTCTGTATTGAGGTAACTATCAGCAGCTGTTTCGCCTCCTAGAGCATAAGCTTCGTCAGCGAGCCGAGTATGTAATGCATTACGGTCTAACTCTGAATATACTGCGACTGACTGAATTCCTAACTCACGGCAGGCCCGAATGACCCTTACAGCAATCTCTCCTCTGTTAGCAATAAGTACCTTTGTGAACACGGCTTTAACGTTACAGAATTTGGAGCAAAAGTAAGTGTCAATCTTAAAACTCATTGAAATTTTTTCTGCTTGGAAGAAAGCTAAAGTTCTTCAAAAGAGGTTAAAAGCCTATGATTTCGGGGAAATTACGTGGAAATCAACGACCGGCTCAACTAATCAAGATTTGATGCAGAAAGCTCAAACAGGGAGAAATCACCTATCTGTAGCCATAGCTGATCATCAGACTGCCGGCAGAGGACGTGCTCAAAGGCAATGGATATCAGAAAAGGGTTCGGCACTATTGATGTCTGTGCTCTTTGAGGTTGACTGCGTCTCTGACCTGATAAGCCTCTATAGCATGAAGTTATCTATCTCGGTTGTTAGGGCTTTAGAGGAACTTGGGTTTTCGCAAATAAAAATCAAATGGCCAAATGATCTTATAACGTTGCATCATGGTGAGCCACACAAGTTAGCGGGAATCCTTGCTCAATCAACGGTAAAGGGTTCACATGCCACTGTGGTAGTCGGGTTAGGGCTCAATATTTCATTAACAAATCTAAGAGGTCTTTTGCCAAATAACCGCGTATCCGCATTGTCTGAGATCGGACACCCACCAGATATTCTTGACGTCGCCGAAAACATCCTTCGACAAGTTTCTTTAATTGATATCGATAGCGAATCTCTTCTAGCAGAGTATGGAAAGTACTCTCATACTTTAGGCACGAATGTAAAGGTAGAAGTCGGCGATGAGAGATTTGAAGGTCTTGCAGACCGTATAACTCAAACTGGGGCGCTGGTCGTCAAATTTGAAAACGGCGTTGAGAGGGAGATCTCGGTCGGCGAGATAACTCATTTGCGGTGAAATTTCATTCATGGCCAAATCATATTCTCAAAGTCCATAGGCTAACTTGAAGCTATGCCCATTGACAAAAGACCAAGGCGGAAAAGAACGTGGTTTCAGCGCCTTTGCCTGCTATGCACCTTCCTTATCTTTTGTTCTTCCACGGTTGCGGCTATTCTGCTTGCCTACACATCGGAGACTGTCGGAAAAATTCCTCGTACTGCCTACGGGACAACACTGAGTGCCGAATCCGTATCGAGTGGTGAACCCCTGAATTTCCTTCTCATCGGGTCGGATTCTATTGCAAATTTGCCAGAGGGAGATTACCTCAGGAAAGTTTCGGGAAGGTCGTCTAGGCAGTTACTAACTGATACTTTGATCGTTCTTAGGCTTGACCCAAACGGTGATACAAAAGCATCAGCGTTGTCTCTACCTCGTGACCTTTATGTCCCTATTTCGGGGTACAGAGATTCATGGCAGAAGATCAATAGTATTGTTTACTTCACGGACAAGCCGACGCTAGTTCAAACGATTCGAGATGTTCTAGAGATTCCGATCCATCATGTAGTTGAGGTGGACTTCAACGGGTTCATGCGGTTATTTGAAACTATTGGGGGGTTAGATGTTTATCTTGAATACCCGCTACGAGATAGAAAAGCCCAATTAGATATTCCAGAATCGGGTTGTGTCACTTTAACACCGCTTCAGGCGCTTGGGCTGGTGAGAACCAGAGAGTTGCAAGCGTATGTGGAGAACTTTGATGGGTGGTATGGGCCTTCTCCTTATGCGTGGGTGAGAGTTGACGGTACAGGAGATTTTGGTCGTCAGGAACGTCAGCAAGACTTCCTGATACTTGCTCTTCAACAAGCATTTGACTCAGGGTTCCGAAATCCACTTAAAATAAACGAAATTATTCAAGAGGTTCTTGGCGGTGGATTTGTTAATCTCGACGATAGATTAACTCCCCAAAAAGCTGTTACCTTAGCGCAACAGTTCCGGAACTTTCGTCCAAATGATCTGGAAAAGTATCTATTGCCTACCGTTTATGACTTTGCAAACGAACTTTCAATTCAGGTCATCATAGAAGCAGAGGCAGAACCAATCCTTGACGTATTCCGAAGTTCAAGTTCAAATAGTGCAGAAGACTTAAGCCTAAACGCTGATATGCCAGAAATACCTCTTAGCGATTCAGAACTATTTTCTGTAACTGCATTTGGGTTGCCTCGGAACTCTCAGGAATCTTCTCTTAGCACAGTAATCGGATCTCAAAAGATGCAAATCGAGTTAACGAATGCAGAAAAGAGAGCACAGATTCTAGAAAATGCAGGAAAAATAAGGGGTTGTTAGGCTAAAACACTAGAAAAACTGAAATGGTCCAATACTTTGCAACTTTTTTTTGAAAGAACCTTAAAACTTGCGCCAAAAGTGTCTCGCTAACCACTACCGTATGAAGGCATGGGAAAGGCATCATCAGCAAAGAAAATTGCACGAGCGGAAAAGGCTGTATCAACTAGTGGCCCAACCGAGAGGAGACAACTGGGCTACCCATCAGTAGTCGCCTTGGTAATTATATTAGGTTTAGCACTTGTGGTCTTTGCTAGAGCGACACGAGATGCCGAGGCGTCTCCAACACTTCAGGATCACTGGCACGCTGCATATGGAGTCTGGGATTGTGTGACTGAATCATTTCTGACCCCATTCCAAAGCGAGTTTGACCCAGAAGGAATACATTCACACCAAGATGGGCTGATCCATATTCATCCCTTCACCTCTTCAGTGACGGGTAAAGAAGCAAAAATAGGCGTCTTTTTGAATGCCATGGGGGCATCACTTTCAAATAGTGGTCTAGAACTACCTGGAGGAGCAACTCTAGATTCCGGAGTCACGTGCAATGGTGAGGAAGCTATTATGCAAGTTATTCGTTGGGAAGATGCTTTCATCGGTGGGGAGCCCACAAATATCTTTACGGACAATCTTGAGGATGTCCGCTTTTTAAATGACAGGGAAGCCTACACCATAGCAAGAGCACCAGTTGGTGCGGATGTCCCGTTGCCTACTACGATTGACAATTTAGAAGGTGTTCTGGGCGGCAGAAGCGGTCCTGGAATTGACCCTCCAAACACTACCAATGTTCCTGGCCCTCAGGACTTTGGGGTGGAACTTGACTAATAGCCACAGAGGGGAAGAATCAAGCCCTGTGATCGTGATTGTCAGCGGTTACTTCAGCCCTTTGCATTGCGGGCATTTGGATTACTTAGAGGAAGCTGCAGCCGCTGGTGATCAACTTTTCGTGATCGTTAATAACAATGACCAGCAGATTTTGAAAAAAGGTAAGCTAATTTTAGATCAAGATGATCGACTGCGGATCATTAAAGCCTTATCTGTGGTGGACGAGGCAATGATTTCAATTGACGACGACCGATCTGTGGCTCAAACGCTTGCTTTTATCGCTGAGTCTAACGAAAATTCTAAACTGATCTTTGGTAATGGCGGTGACCGGAACTCTTTGGAGAATATTCCTGAAGCAGATATTTGTCACCGGTATGGTATTGAAACTATTTTTAATTTTGGTGGGACCAATAAGAGGGATTCTAGTAGCAGAATAAATCAAGAATTAGGTATAGAGGCAAAGGGCTAGGTCTTATCTGAAAAGATCATCCTGAGGGTCTCGCACTATTTGCTCTCGCACAGATCCACTCCCAAACCAACTCTCATCGGCTCCCCGAACTATAGCAATAGGAATTCCTGAAGATTTTCCCATAACAAGCTCAGCTGCTGATGCTAGTTCATCTACCAAAGCTACCTCAGTAACTTGCATTTCTCTGCCGAAGGCGTCAGGGCTTCCCCGTAAATCGAGAATAGGCAGAACACCGGCGCTGCCTATAGCTACATCAGTAAGACCTCTTCTCCAAGGTCTACCAAAAGTGTCCGAAATGATTATTCCGACGTCTAGTCGGAATCTGCCAGCCAAACCATCGCGCAGTCTTCTTGCTGAGCGATCACTGTCATCAGGAAGGAGTGCCGCTTGACCGCGTTCCACATTTGACAAGTCAATACCGGCGTTTGCGCAAACGAAACCATGCTTGGTTTGGCTAATTATCAGGTCCCCACGGCGCCTAAGAATTCTTACGGATTCTCTCTCTACTAATGGTTTGTGGCTCAACGGGTCAGCTGGATCAATATCTATCATCTGATTCTCAGCCTTGGAGATGATCTTTTGAGTAACGATGAGAATATCTCCCGACTGAATAACATCTATTTTCCCGATTATTTCAACTAGGTCATCTCCGGGTCCTATTTCAGGGATACCTTCAAGTGGAATTATCTCTAATCTTTTCATTTCAGCCTGTTATCTCACTAAGTATAGTCCGACAAAGACCTGCTGCCTTTGCCTTATCGGTCATAACTGTATCTGTAATGATGCAGCTAAGTCCTAATTCTTGAATTCTCTTGTTTTCATTTTTGTCGAGGTCATCAATTACAAAAGTCCGAACAATATCTTTGTAGATCTCTGCGATAGCTGCTGCAGATGCTCCATAGCCAAGCTCGTTTAGCAGCCGATCGGCAGGGCCCTTTAATGCTTTACCACCAATAATTCCTGAGATTGCAATAACGTCTTCTCGTCGACTGCGAAGGGCATCCCTAATTCCTGGAACTGAAAGTATCGGAGCGATACTGACTAAAGGGTTAGAAGGAGCGATCAAAATAATGTCAGCTTTAAGGATTTCAGAAATTACTTGAGGAGCTGGTTGGGCTATTTCGTGGCCTCGGAATTTAATGTTAGCGATTTCAACATCATGCGATAGTCGAACAAAATAGTCTTGGAAACTCAGCTCCTCACCGTCAACGGTCGTAACAATTGTTCTAACCTGATCGTCACTCATTGGAATGACTTTGATTCCTATTCTCCACTTGGCGGCTATTTCACGAGTGACCTCTGAAAGAGTAGCCCCTTCGGAAAGCTTTTGGGTTCGGAATAAATGAGTTCCAAGGTCCCTATCACCAAGTCGAAACCAATCAATTCCTCCATACATGGTCACCATATCCATGGCTCGCCAGCCTTCGTTCTTTAAGCCCCACCCTGTATCTGGGTTAATTTCGTTTGCGAGAGTATAAATTATGGTGTCAAGATCTGGGCTTATATGAAGCCCGTGTAATGATAAGTCATCTCCAGTATTGACAATAGCTGTTACAGATTCAGGGTTGACTACGGTAACAAGACCTCGAAGTAATTTGGCTGCGCCAACGCCACCACAAAGAACAACTATTCTTTTATTAGGCAACTCTGTCACGCCAAACCTTTGAGGCGTCCTTCAAGTAAGGCTAAGTCCGCTTCAACCATCATAGTAACAAGGTCTTTGAACGACGTGCTGGGCTCCCAAGCAAGCACCGTATTTGCCTTGCTGTAATCTCCAACAAGAAGGTCAACCTCTGCTGGTCGAAAAAATTGTTCATCAACTACAACATGGTCCTCATAATTGAGCCCAAGGTGACTAAAGGCAAGGTCACAAAATTCCCGCACGCTATGTGTCATCCCAGAACAAATAACATAGTCATCTGGCTCTTCTTGTTGAAGCATCATCCACATTGCTTCAACGTAGTCGCCGGCAAAACCCCAATCCCTTTTTGCATCAAGGTTGCCCAAGGAGAGCTTTTCTTCAAGACCTAACTTGATTGATGCGGCACCGTAACTTATTTTCCGAGTAACAAACTCAAGGCCACGTCTCGGACTTTCATGATTGAAAAGTATGCCGCTAGAAGCATGAAGATTATAACTTTCCCGATAATTGACAGTTATCCAATGTCCATATACCTTCGCAACGCCGTAGGGGCTCCGTGGGTAGAAGGGAGTAGATTCTGTTTGAGGCACTTCTGCTACTTTGCCAAACATCTCACTAGAACTCGCCTGATAAAACCGAATTGTAGGGTTTACGATACGGATCGCATCGAGCATTCGAGTAACACTTAAGGCTGTCGTTTCTCCCGTAAGCACTGGTTGCCCAAATGAAGTCTGCACAAAAGATTGGGCAGCAAGATTATAGATCTCATCCGGTTCGTGATTTTTTATAGCATCAATAAGTGAAACCTGATCAAGTAAGTCACCATTTGCGAATTCTATTGACCCCTGTATGTGGGCAATTCGTTCATAATTTACTGTGCTGCTTCGTCTGACCATTCCGACTACCTCGTAGTCCTTCTGAAGAAGCGCTTCAGCAAGGTAGGATCCATCCTGCCCAGTTATTCCTGTAATTAGTGCTTTAGGCAAAAGATCTCCTTACCTTTCCTGAGCCATTAGAACCCTTGTGGACTCGATGGTGTCTTCGATAGTCTGCTCAAATTCTATACGGGGTTCCCAGCCAGTTTGCTTGTGCAGCTTAGAGTAATCTCCAATTAGCGCAGGCGTATCAGAGGGCCTATGAAGTTTGGGGTCTACTTTGAGCTCAAGTTCAGTATCAATTTTACTCAAAAGCGTAGACGCTAATTCTGAAATCTTTCTTCCGATTCCCGAGCATACGTTATATACACTGCCCCCTTCCCCCTTAGTAACAATCAACCTGTACGCTCGTACAACATCTCGAACATCCGTGAAGTCTCGTATCGTTTCGAGATTCCCAACTGTAATCTCCGACTGACCGAGGTGCTGAGCTAACAGCATGCGTTTAGTTAATGCAGCAGCTACAAAATTTTCCTTTTGCCCAGGGCCGAAATGGTTAAATGACCTTGCACGCATAATTTGTAAATCCTGCGAATTCATCTGCGTGCATAGAATCTCTGCTGCAGATTTACTTGCCGCGTACGGGTTTGATGGATTGATTTCATGCTTTTCAGTTATCGGTAGCTCAGATTTCTGAACCGAACCGTAAACCTCTGCGCTAGATACACAAAGTACTCGTTTAACGTTGGATAGTTGGCATGCCTGTAGTACGTTCAGAGTTCCTTCCGCATTAACCCGAAAAGTCGTGAGTGGATCTTCCCAAGAAGCCTTTACATCTGCTTGTCCAGCAAGGTGGTAAACGCAGTCAAATTGCATTTTTGACATTAGAGCGGTTACAGCAGAAGAGTTAAGCAAATTTGGCCCCCCTGTAGATAGGTCAGAGCAGAAAACCTCATCTCCTTCATTAGAAAGATGTTCGGCTAAATGTTGACCAACAAATCCCGCAGATCCCGTTATCAGAGCTTTCATCATTCCCTCACTAATTATTCACTAATTGTACTCCTGTGAAGAAGGGGTCACTAACGAAGAGCTATAAAGGTTTGTTATTTATCTTGCAGATACTCGTTGGGGTACATGAGAATTGGGGAATTCGGGATTATTCTTCGCCACAGTGGATGATTTGACTAAAAATGACGAAAGTGAGTTTACAGAGGAAGTTTTTTCGCTCCCTCCTGTCCGAATTGCTGTCGTAGCGCATAAAGAGAATGACTGGTTCCAAGAATCAGTAGCTTCTTTCGCAAATCTAAATTACCCAGACAAGCAGCTCATCGTTCTTGCTACGGGGCAAACGGCATGGGTGGAGCCAATAGTGAGTCAATACCTTCCGGACGCAGAGATACTTGAAGTAGACC
>Ga0163111_10000359_pt1 | contig 27511 bp, 18 predicted proteins | sample CRUFie1St18metaG_FD_109645 | JGI IMG/M metagenome (GOLD analysis project Ga0163111, IMG submission 109645) | Marine microbial communities from the Costa Rica Dome - CRUD Field 142mm St18 metaG | ecosystem: Environmental > Aquatic > Marine > Oceanic > Photic zone | place: Costa Rica: the Eastern... | reverse complement strand
TATTATCTGACGATAATACATCTGTTTGTCGTCTGTGGATTGAAACTCGATATGAAGGATGAGTTTCTTGCCTTCTATCTCGACTATCTGTAGAAAGTCGGGTTCTCTCGCAAGGGTTTCCCTGAGGGAGATGTTTAGGGGAGTGTTTGATTGAATATCCTTACCGAGCATATGTTTGGCAAGTCCGAATAGGAGTTCGGCCATATTCTCTCGGATGATATCGTCATAGTGTTGTGCCATAAGTAGCGGCAATTATTAAAATTGAATTGGACGAGACGGATTTCCGTCCCGTTGTTCGCGCTACAGTTTGCTCCTAAAAGGATAGGGATTGGGCTACACTTACCTTAGTCGAAATTTGAGCCTCGACATCAACACTTTGTGGATAACTTTTGCAAAAAAGTTCTAAAAACGCTCTAAAACCTCTGATTCTGCATTCAACAGGAGGCAATTATGGGGTAATTGTATGCAAGCTTCTGTTTATTGAGACAATGCTCGTTGGATTTTCGCATCTAATGTTTCAAAAGAAGTATAACCTCGGGTTAGCAAGAACCACCGTTCATTGTGCGCTAATAAAACCGATGGATAGGCATTAATACCCATCTCACGCGATTGGAAGAAGTGGGCGCGGGTCATCTCTGTTAACATCTCGGATTGGAATAGCTCTTCGAAACGCTTCTCTGGTAACCCAAACTTCTTAGCCAATGCCAAATAGGTAGAGAGCTCATTGGTGTCTTTACTTTCTGCATAAAAAGCATGCTGAATGGCTTTGAAGAAATCCCATTCGATAGCAGGCTTTAGGTGATTAGCCAATATGAGCGCACGGGAAGGAACCTCAGTATCATATATGAAATCGATTCGTTTGAGCAGGTCAAAGGAAAAGGGTTGGCCTGTACTCTCTTGTATTTCTGCCCAATGCTTGCGAAGAAACTTTTTCATAGATTCGGACATGACTTCACGGGTATAAGGGCGTAGGCCTCCCATCATTAGCCGAACGCTCATCTTTCCATGATACTTTTGTCTAATCTGATCAAATACAGGAGAAAAGCCCCAACACCAAGAACACATGGGATCTCCTATATATATGATACCTGCGGTTTTGTTTCGGTCGATTATCATTGTATACAAACAATTGGGATTGTCCGTTGTTCTGTTTTCACGTACCTTTGCAAAGAGGCATTTGGACAATATGAAGAAATTTAGTGAATTAAAACTCATTGACAAAATATTGATTATTGGCTTTCTTGGGATTGCCATGTTTCTCCTATTATTCACCTTCGGATTGAAGAGAACAGACAAGAACTTCTACCTCCCCGAAGGATATGTAGGATGGGTCAATATTAAATCGCGTTTCCCAGGTGCGGCCGAATTACCTATAAAAAATGGAGCGTATCAGATTCACGTACCCGATTCGGGTTATATCGTTACCTCTAGCATTTTGAAGGATGGTTGGGGGCGTGATAAGTTCTATTGGATGACTGCTGATGGTCCAAAGGAAATCCCCCATATCGTTGAGATGAAAGATTCTCCTGATGGCTATGGGAAATATATACATGCCCATGAATATCATCACTACTCTCATGCACATATTTTAGAAGGCTTGGCTGTTGGTACGGATACCATGATGTGGGACAATACCCGCCTTATTCGAAAGTCAGAAGAGAGAGTCGATTATCGTGAGGGGAGTAAGAGCATCGAATTCTTCTATGTAAGTGATAAACCTTTGCCCATTTCTCGTGCCGATTCGCTCCCCTCTAATCCTGTGAATGAGAAGCTTGATTTGCAGGATGGCAGTTGGATGAAGAAAGATCCCTGATATAGCAACACCATAAAGGCATAATAGGAAGGTCAATAAAAAACCCCGATTCTGCCAAGAATCGGGGTTCAGATGAGGGAGTTATACCATCATTACAGAGGCAAAGCACCTCTAATTCCCTCATCCGAAAGGTGTTCTTCGTTCGCTTCAACATGAAATTCGGTATTTTTCAGTTGAAAACCAACTACTTAGGCACCAAATATCTTACTTCGCAACGATATTCACGATTCGTTTCGGTACAACAATCACTTTTCTAACGGTTCTACCCGCAATGAAAGATTGTACTTTCTCATTCGCCAATACAGCTGCTTCAATGTCTTGTTTTGAGGTATCAGCAGCGAAGGAAATACGCGTCTTAACCTTTCCATTTACCTGAATGGGGTATTCAATCATATTCTCTTTGACATACTTCTCCTCCCATTGGGTATATCGTGCTTCCAGAATAGAGCTTGTATGCCCTAGGCTCTCCCACAATTCTTCAGCGAAGTGAGGAGCAAAAGGAGAAAGCGCAACTAGGAAGGGTTCGAATATGGCACGTTTCGTACATTTGAGCTTTCCAATCTCCTTAGAGAAGGTCATGAAAGCAGGTACACAGGTGTTGAAAGCGAGTCGGTCAATCCCTTCCTCTACTTTCTTAAGCATTTTGTGCAATGCACGAAGTTCTGCCTCTTTGGGCTTATCTTCACTCACTGTAGACTGCCCATTCTTGAAGAACAGGTTCCAAGTACGTTGGAGGAAACGCGAAACCCCTTCAATTCCATTTGTGCTCCAAGGCTTGTGCATTTCCAATGGTCCTAAGAACATTTCGTATAGACGAAGGCTATCGGCTCCATAACGTTCACATATATCGTCGGGATTAACCGTATTGTACTTCGATTTCGACATCTTCTCTACTTCAGGACTCGTCTTGAAGAGCGTCATGCCTTTGGCATCGCTATTTTCGAATGCGTTGAAGCTTCCATTTTGCCAATACCCTCCCTTACAAACGAATATCGCGTTTTCCCATTCAGGCCGCCACTTGAGGTAGCCCACAATGTCTAAATTAGAATTGTCGCAAAGGCTGATTTCTACATGCAATGCTTTCCCCAACTTAAGGGGATATTTCTTTACTAGGTCAGCACTGATGAATACATCTTTACTGCTAACCTCAAGGCGCTGTTCTTGCCCATCTTTGTCTCGGTAAATAATATAAGGCGTTTCTTCCTGATAAGCTGTTAGGCTAACCTTGTTTATTTTCTCCGAAACTCCTTGAATCATTCCCTGATTGACCAACTTTTGAAAAGGCTCCTCAACCGTTGCTTCGCCTATATCCTTCAAGAACTTTGTCCAAAAGCGAGAATAAAGTAAGTGCCCTACTGCATGCTCAGATCCTCCTATATATAGATCCACAGGCATCCAATAGGCTTCTCGTTCCTTGTTTACATATCGTTCATTATTCTTCGCGTCGAAGTAGCGGAAGAAATACCAACTTGACCCCGCAAGTCCTGGCATTGTATTCGTCTCACGAATAGAGCCATCTGGAAGATTTACCCATTCACTTACATTTGCCAAAGGGGATTCTCCTGATCCTGAAGGCTTATAGCTCTCTACTTTTGGTAATGTCAAAGGCAAGTCTTCTTCTGCCATTGCTTCCGCAATACCATTCTTATAGAGAATAGGCGTTGGCTCACCCCAATACCGTTGGCGCGACCAAATTACGTCTCGAATTCGGTAAGTGATATGCCCTTTACCAATTTCTCGTTCCTCCAACTTTCCAATAACAGCCGCAATAGCATCAGGAACATTCATGCCTGTGATAAAGTCTGAATTGACCAATGTTCCTTCTTTGCCTGTGTAAGCCTCCTCTTCAATATTGCCCCCAGAAATTACCTCAATAATCTTGATGCCGTATTTATGGGCAAACTCATAGTCACGCTCGTCATGCGCAGGTACGGCCATGATTGCCCCCGTTCCGTAGCTGATTAGTACATAGTCGGCTATCCATATAGGGAGTTTGTCACCTGTGAAAGGGTGGATGGCATAGCCTCCTGTGAAGACTCCTGTTTTGGTGGTTTCAGCTAGGCGATCTCGTTCGGAACGACTTCCAGCCCAGTTGACATATTTGTCTACCGCTTCACGCTGTTCGGCAGTTGTGATTTTATCGACTAATGGATGTTCTGGAGCCAATACCATGAAAGTATTTCCGAAGATAGTATCAGGACGTGTTGTAAATACCTCTATAGACTCATTCACGTCGGGATTGTCTACTGCATATAATATCTTCCCTCCTTGTGAGCGCCCAATCCAATTGGTTTGCTGCGCCTTAATAGACTCAGGCCAATCAATATGATGTAAGCCCTCCAACAACCGATCGGCATAAGCAGTAATTCGAAGCATCCATTGGCGCATTGCCTTTCGCTCAACGGGGAATCCTCCTCTCTCCGACAACCCGTCTTTTACCTCCTCGTTCGCCAATACAGTTCCAAGGCCAGGGCACCAATTGACTGTAGCGTAGGATTGGTAGGCTAAGCGATATTCCATCAAAATATCTTGTTGCTCTTTCGCGCTCATGGCATTCCATTGTGCTGCTGAGAACATTCCCTCTTGAGAGGTTGCGGCTTGCACTTGCTCATTACCTTCTTTAGCGAAACGTGCAATGAGTGTTTCGATGGGCTCTGCAGACTGCTGCTCTTTATTGTACCAATGCTTGAAGAGCTTTATGAATATCCATTGTGTCCATTTATAATAATCTTCATCACTGGTACGTAGCACACATTCTGGATCATGGTGAAACCCAAGGGTTTCCATCTGCTCCAAGTAGCGATTCGTATTTTTCTCAGTTGTAATTGCGGGGTGAATGCCTGTTTGAATCGCGTATTGTTCTGCTGGTAGCCCAAAGGCGTCAAATCCCATAGGGTGCAGGACATTAAACCCTTTGATTCGCTTATATCGTGCGATGATATCTGTCGCGATATAGCCTAACGGGTGCCCTACGTGTAGCCCCTTGCCCGAGGGGTATGGGAACATATCCAGTACATAATACTTAGGTTTGTCTGATAATTTTTCAGCTACAAACGACTTATTCTTTTTCCAGTATGCCTGCCACTTCTTATCAATCTGTCTAAAGTCGTACTTACTCATCTTATTTTATCCTTTGCAAAGTTGAACCCTACAGGAGGGTATGATAGGTATAAATTTGTACAGTTCAAGCGAATGTGAATGGATTGGAAATAAAACCATTTCTTTTTTTGCTATGAAGGGACTAAATTAAGAGGAAAATAGAGATAAAACTAAATTTACGCCTGAACAAATGCTAAATGCGTTTATATTTGTCCTGGATTTCGATTAAACACGAACCTAGCTTGTAACCAGATAAACTCACAATCAACGTGTATTTCGGGAAATGCCTAATACTATGGGTTCTGTATTACGAGCACACAATCTTATGAGAAAATTCATTATATGTCTACTCCTTCTCCTTGTCGCCTGTCACATACATGCACAACCCACACAAGAGCATGTAGAGTATTATAGTGAAGATTGGAAAAGAACTACAAAAGATAGTGCTGACTTCTATAGGGTTATTCGATATGATAAAGATGGAAAGCCCAAAGGAACAGTCAGGGACTTCTATATTTCTGGGGAGTTACAGTGGGAGGGAGCGCTCCTTACTACTAAGCCTGATACCATGGTCGGAGTGAATGCCTGGTATGATAAACGAGGATATGTTACAGGATGGGGATACTATGAAGATGGTGAACGGATGGATATTGGGAAGTTTATCCATGAAAATGGCTACCGCTATTCTCCTAATATCAAGCTTTTCCTTCGATACCTGAATCGGCAACTCCCTTTCCGTCTTAAACCAAATGCAGAGGGAGCATATGTTATACATAGAGTAGGAACCTATCTATATAGGCGCAAGATTTATATGGGGGCGTTCCACTTCTGGGATCAAGGGAAGATTATCCGAGAAAAACTTGGCCTAGATTCCGATTTGTCTAAATCTCTGAATAACCTCGGACTGGTACATGCAGCTCAAGGGCATTACAACCAAGCGTTGGATCATTATCAACGGGCAGCTGGTATTCAGAGCCGCTACCAACAATATGTGAACCTTGCTACTACATTTAATAATATTGGCAAGATTCATTATCGAAGAGGGGAATATGATAAGGCTTTGAAGATGTTTGCGCGTTCTGCCAAACTCCGAAAGAAGTATAAGCGAACGACTCGTCTAGCCCAAACTTTTACAGATATTGGGCATGTGTATTTCTCCTTACGTCAATTCAATCGCGCTGTTAAGTATTATAAGGAGGCTGAAGAGATTCAACTTAAAAAGGATAAAACAGCACTTGCATTGAGTTGGACGCTATATAACCTTGGAAATGTATACCGAGCTAGAGGACTCACCCATAAGGCGTTGGACTATCACTTCAAAGCGTTGGGGATTCGGCGTCGAAAAGGGAAAGATAAACTCGTCGGTAGCTCTCTCGTCAATATTGCAGAAGTTTACATTGAACAAAAAGACTGGACAGAAGCCCTTGAGTATTTAGAGCGAGCAGAAACGATTTATAAAGGAGAAGACGATCAAGTCAAACAAATCCGAATCCTTTACAATAAGGGAAGAATCTATGCAGGGAGGGATAAATACGGGAAGGCACTCAATTATCTTATGGAGGCAGCGAATCGATGCCGTGAGCTAGGGTTGGAACAGGAGCTGGTGAAGTCTCTGGCATATGCTGGCCTAATGTATAAGCGACAAGGAGACCTTAATAAAGCGCTCCCGCTATTTACAGAGAGCATTGAGCTAGAAGCGAAAATCTATCCTTTCTTGCCTCCTATTCAATCAATGTTGGATGAACTTCCTCCTTATGTCTATCAGGAAGCAGTGAGTTGTGCAATTGAAGAGGGGAAGGTTCGGCAGGCTTTTCACTTCGCTTCGCATTTCCAAAATCGCCAAAGCCATGACTTTGTCCTTAATAGTACTATTATCACAGATAGCCTCTCAACAGATATGAAAGAAGAAGAGATTCATATTCGATCTCGTTTGGTATTTCTTGAGAATCAATTGAGAGATCCTTTGAATATAGAACTGAGAGATTCATTGATGGCGACCAAGCGCGCAACTCTGGAAAGTTGGGGGGTATTTAAGGAGAATGCTATGGAAGAAGCGCCTGTTTATACAAGTTATAGATATCCTGAGAATCACTTAAATATTGTGGAGGTTCAACAATCTCTTGATAGTGCTGAGGCTATGGTATCCTTCTTTGGAGGGGAAGACCTCTATGCCTTTGTTGCGACAGAAAGCAAATATGAGGTATTTGAATTAGGGCGTAGCCAAGATATATATGCGTTGGCAGAGAATTTTGAGCGGAGTTATCGTTCTTATGGCTCTAAGCCTAAAGCCTATCAACGAAATCCCGAACAAAACAATCCCGACCCTGAAGTCGCTGATTCCATCTCATCAGAAAGGCTATATGAGAATATTTGGAAGCCCTTTGGGAATGCTGCTTGGCTAACAAACAAGGACTTTCATATTATGGGAAACCATAAATTAGGTGGGGTAGACTTCACTTCTTTACTCAAGCAGAACAATGATAAGAATCATGGCCATGCTATTGAGTATTACTTAACGCCGAATGCCTTTATGAACACACACAGTCCGTAATCATTGACGGAACATAGATTTTATGCTGCCCCATGTCCGTTGAACTGCCGTCGGATTGTGAGATAGGGTAGATTGGAATCGATAGGTTCGCCCATTTTTCACTACCCTCAATTCGTAGGTGATTAAGTTCGACTGGTTCTTGAAGATATCATTATCTAAATATACATAAGAGCCTGTTCCATTGGCCTTTACCAATGAAATATGATCAAAACTTCCTTGCTCTCCATACTTTCGATATAGGTTATAGGAAGAGATTTGGTGTTCATCATTGATCTCCCACTTCACAAGGATGTCTGCTCCTTGAGATTTTACCTGAAAGGATTGCAATACTACCCCTTGTGCATTTGCATTAAGGGCAAAACAACAGGAGAGCAGAAGTAAGATAGCTATGATTTGATTAAGAAATTTCATATAAATTCGGCTTCTAACTGAAACAAAAATAAGATATATCTCAGTACTCGCCAATGCAAAAAGAAAAAAGTCAGCTTTATTATTTATAATCCAATATAATCTTTATATTTGCATCCCGAAACGGATTAGCTTGTAAGAATACGGGAGTATTCTTTCCCGTTTTGATGAGCATAATAAATTGGATAGCAGATAATGAAAAAAGATATTCATCCTAATTATAGACCAGTAGTTTTTAAAGATATTTCTACTGATTTCTCTTTTCTCACAAAATCATCTGTCAATACAAAAGACAAGATTGTATGGGAGGATGGGAAAGAGTATCCTCTTGTAAAACTTGAGATTTCTAGTGCTTCGCACCCTTTCTACACAGGTAAAGAGAAGTTGTTGGATACTGCAGGACGTGTGGACAAGTTCTTCCGTCGATATGGTAAGAGTGAAAATTCTAAGGAAGTAGAAGGCGCTTCTATCAAGAAACCTTCCATCTCTTCAGCACGTGCAGCATTACGTGCGAAGAAGAAGAAGAAGAAGAAAAAGAAATAGTATAAATCCGTTGTGAAGACAAAAAGGCAGCTCGTTGAGTTGCCTTTTTGCATTCAATAGGTTTGGAACTTGCTATTTATTATTTGATATTTGATCCAAGCAACCCAACTATTTAGGCACTATGCACTATATTCTATTTGAGGATCAATCTCATTTTGACTTACGGCCTTTTACCTTCACTCGACCTATATTTCAACGTCGGGCGGGTATCCTCACTTCTTATGATCGTTGGAAATATGTATTGGATAAAATCCCTCAGACGGTTGCATATGATTATTTGGCTGATCGATATGGGAGCCCGTCTTTAACAGGAGATTGTATTTGGATCAATGGTAAGTTTTGTCCGAATGAGGAGTTGCTACGATTGATACAATCTATAGAGCCTGAAACGTATTATACCAATGAACAAGGGGAAGTATATGTTGCACGGTTCAATCCCTCGTTGCTTCCTGTAAGTTTTGATGGAGTGTTTCGTAAAGAAACGTGGGAGATACTTGAATTGAAAATGCAAGAAATCAATATCGAAACTAAGGCCATTCGTTATCCTTATGATATCTTCCAATTGAATCGTCACTTCATACATTATGATTTTGCCCTTGTGACGGCCAACCGAAAGTCGGAAGGGGTGAAAGATCCTTATACCCGAGTGTATGGAAAGGATAACTTATTTGTGGAGGAGGGAGTAGATATGAAAGCGGCTATCATCAATGCGGAAGATGGGTTGGTGTATATTGGTAAGAATGTAAAGATTCAAGAGGGAGCCATTGTACATGGTAGTCATGCGTTATGCCATAATGTGACGGTGAGTATGGGAGCAAAATTGAGAGGGGATTCGGCTTTTGGGCCTTATGTGAAGATAGGAGGTGAGGTAGGCAATTCGGTGCTGATGGGCTACTCGAATAAGGGACATGATGGCTATCTTGGTAACTCAGTTTTGGGATACTGGTGTAATCTGGGGGCTGATACAAACACCTCCAACCTAAAGAACAATTATGCCTCGGTGCGGTTGTGGCATTACCCTACGGGGCGTTTTCGTGATACAGGCACTCAATTTTGTGGCCTTATGATGGGCGACCATAGCAAATGTGGAATCAATACGATGTTTAATACGGGGACAGTTGTAGGGGTTTCTGCGAATGTATTTGGGGGAGGGTATCCCCGAAACTTCATCCCTTCTTTTAGTTGGGGAGGCTCAGCTGGTTATACTACATATCGGATGCGAAAGGTGTGTGAGGTAGCAGAAAAGGTAATGATTCGTCGGAAGGTGGTATTTGATGAGCAGGAACGCAATATCTTACAGACTGTTTTTGACCGAACGGCTCAGTATCGTCCTTGGGATCGTAAAAAGAAATAAATCCCCTTTGTCTCAATAGCGAAACATATGATTATGCGAAAGAAAATAGTTGCAGCAAATTGGAAGATGAATATGACAATGGATACCGCTAAGGCGCTAGCTGCAGGCGTGGTTGGAGGCGTCCGAACGAGTTATACAGGGAATGCTTCGGTTATTCTCGCCCCTCCTTATCCTTTTCTAGCAAGTGTACAGAAGATACTGTCGGAATATACACGTATCTCTGTTGCTGCTCAGAATATCCATCAGGAGGAGAAAGGGGCATATACAGGAGAAGTATCGGCTTCTATGTTGACATCTTTGGGGGTTAGCCATTGCATTGTTGGGCACTCTGAAAGACGCAAATACTTCAATGAGGGCAATGAATTACTGAGCAAAAAGCTTGGGGTTGCATTGGAACACGGACTGATCCCTATCTATTGTATAGGCGAAACATTGGCACAAAGAGAAGCAGGCAATACATTAGATGTGGTTCGAGAGCAAATGGAAGTAGGAGCGTTTGGTTTCGATGCGGAAGCCTTTTCTAAGCTTATCATTGCTTATGAACCTGTTTGGGCAATTGGTACAGGAGTGACTGCTACTCCCGAACAAGCCCAAGAAGTGCATGCTTTCATCCGCCAATTGGTTGCTGAACGTTACGGGGAAGAGATTGCGAATCAATTGCCTATTCTATATGGAGGAAGTGTGAAGCCACATAATGCTAAAGAGCTATTCAACCAAGCAGATATTGATGGGGGCTTAGTGGGAGGAGCAAGTTTGAAAGTAAAGGACTTCATTGCAATTATTCAATCAGCCTAATGTAAGCAAATCAATATGGCAATCTGGTTCCAACCCTTGAATTTGGATGTTGTGCAGAAGATGAACAACGTCAATATGATGAAACATCTAGGCATTGAGGTCATTGAATTTGGGGATGATTACCTTAAAGGTCGAATGCCTGTAGACCATCGTACCCAACAACCCTTTGGTATTTTGCATGGAGGAGCATCTGTAGCATTGGCCGAAACCCTTGGAAGCAATGCTGCAAATTTGTGCTTAAACCCCATGAAAGCCTATGCAGTGGGGCTATCCATCAATGCCAGCCATATGCGAGCGGTACGGTCGGGCTATGTATATGGAACAGCTTGCCCTCATCATCTAGGACGAAGTACGCATGTTTGGGAGATTAAAATAGTAGATGAAAACGATAGATTGATTTGTGTGAGCCGCTTGACAATGGCGGTGATTACGCGATAACGACTCTTTTACGCAATAAAATACAATGGATAAGTTGCGGTTCTTATGGCTTATTCCAGCCTTATTGCTCTTGCTCTGCGTACAATCTTATGTATGCGAAGGAAATTCTCAGGATATCTCTAGCTCAGAGGTATTGGTTGAGGAGAAGATTACAGGGGTAAACTTCACAGGCCCTTCAAAGGTACTGACAGAGAACCCATTTGGGTCATATGAAGAGGTAGGGGCAGAATGGACTTCTGTCATTCCTTATGGCTTCTCTCATGTGGGCAACCCTAAAGTGAACTACAATATTGAGTGGCAATGGTGGGGCGAAAGAAAAGCAGGGGTTGTCCAATTAATTGCATATGCCAAGGAAAAGGGACTGAAAGTGATGCTAAAGCCACAGGTTTGGGTGATTAATCAGGGATGGCCTGGAGAATATACCTTTAATGGTTCAAAAACAAAGTGGCGAGAATGGGGTGAGTCTTATGAGGAATATATCATGTCGATGGCGCATATAGCCGATTCGATGGATGTGGAATTGTTCTGTATTGCTACAGAATATAAGATGGCCGTGAAGGAATATCCTTCCTATTGGCCGAAGCTCATTGAGAAAGTCCGTGCTATATATGATGGCGAGCTTACCTATGCGGCGAATTGGGATAGTTATGAAGCGGTGAAGTTCTGGGATAAGCTTGATTATATTGGGGTTGATGCCTACTTCCCTTTAGATGATGCCAAAACACCCTCAGTAGAGACCTTAGAAAAGGCCTGGAGGAGGCCTGCTTCCTCTATATATACTTGTCATAAGAAATATAAGAAGCCTGTCCTGTTCACAGAGTATGGGTATATGAGTGCAGACTATTCAACATGGAAACATTGGGAAATAAATGAGGATGGTTTGAATACGATTCCTAATATGCAGGTTCAGGTAAATGGATATGAAGCTTTGTATCGTACCTTCTGGGATAAGCCTTGGTTTGCAGGGGGCTTCCTTTGGAAGTGGCATCACTATCATGATAAGGCAGGGGGGGAGACACATAAGTCCTTTACCCCTCAGAATAAGCCTGTGACCAAAACCATTAAGGCATGGTATACGAAGCCCTAAGGTAGAACAAAAGCATATTCAACTACCAATGGCCAATGAGGAAGCTATCTTCTCTAGCAAGTTCCATATAAAATAGAGGTTCAGCGACTGTCAATAGCCGTTTGTCACTGTGACAAACGGCTATTGACAATTGGCATGTATAGTTTCCCGTTTTGTTTACCCCTCATGACGATTGTTATGAGCCGTTTTACGCAACGGTAAAGGTCTCGGTTTATAGCATTGACAGACGTAACGCTTAGCTCATAGACTGTAAGAACAAACCCTGAGACAGAATTCCGTTTCCGTTTTGCATAAAAGCATTCGGCCAACCACTTTACAAGCAGTTGGCCGAATAGAAAGGAAAGGACATTAATTGCCCTCCTACTTATTCTTTAATCACCTTCTCGACTATGCGTTCTCCCTTATGTACTACTTCGACAAAGTAGACACCCGAACTAACATTGTTGAGGTCAAGGTCAATTGTTTGTTCTCCTGCTTCTCCCTCGACTGTTTGCCGTTGGATAAGCTTTCCTGCGATATCCGTAACCCGAATCGAAAGCTCTGCCTTCTCTTCAAGTGCAACTGCAATATGTAATGACCCTTGGGTTGGATTCGGATATACATTGACTTGGAAGGCTTCTGCAGCCAAAGCTTCTGCTTCCTCCAAACTCTCTTTTACATTGGTTTGAACTTCCTCTTCGGTCTCTATAGGCTCCTTATCGAACTCGTCGCGCACATTGGTGCTGAACGGAGTCGCTCGGATTTGCTTATAGAGGCTGTAGTTTCCATAAGGCTGGAAGGCTCCCGTTTCACTATATATGCGGACGAAGTAAAGACCTGGAGTAAGATTGTTGACAATAACAACAAGTGGCGTTGAATCATTGACTGGATTGCCTTCGGCTATGACAAAGATATCACTGGAGTAGAATTCCAATTTGTAATCAGGATCAAGGCCAAACAATGTCAAACGAACATTGACTTGATTCAATGGTATATTGATTCGGAACCAGTCTTGGTCTCCAGAAGGACAAATTTGGGCATTGTTCACAACACCAATTTCTGGAAGGATAGCAGATTGCCCAACCGTATTGTTGTTCTCGAACACATCTCGTGTACAATCAATGATGGCAGGAACAAAGACCGAATCACTTATAGTACATCCATTGGCATCTTGAACATCTACATAATGCCAACCTGAATCAATTACCGCAACATCCTCAGTTGTATCGCCTGTAGACCATAGGTAAGTGAAAGGAGGTACGCCCCCAGTGACGGTCAAATCAGTAGAACCAGGAACAGGCCCATTCTGAGGGGTCGCTGTAATGCTTACATCAAACCCAATGGCTACAAAAACCGTATCAAAAACAGTAAATCCACATTGGTCTGTTACAGCAAGGAAATATTCTCGTGGATTACCCATGGTCATTGCAGTCGGATTCGAAGCAAAAGGATCATTTAATCCGACACTTGGGAACCACGTATAGGTATAAGGCCCTTCTCCACCTGAAGCCGTCGGAGCACCTCCAAGCATAATAGCCCCTCCCGAACAAGAGTATAACGTATCTGGACCCGCATCCACTTGGAGGAAGGTTCCTGAGACTACATTTACGCTAGCAGTATCCGAACAGCCAAATCCATCTGTCATCACGAGCTCAACAGGATTGTCACTTTCTCGAACCGATACTTGCTGTGAAATACTACCCGTAGACCACTCATAGATAAACCCGCTTGGTGCTTCTAGCACAGCGACCCCTTCTACACAGTATACCAAATCACCAGAGATGATGGCATCTGGCGCAATCTTCTCTTCCAATACAATGGTATCAGAAGTGGCAACACAGCCGTTCGGGCTCGTAGCAGTAAGCCAGATAAGGCTATCTGAACGAGACGCAAAAGCGAATTGGCTGGTATCTCCCGTAGACCAAAGGTAGGTCGTAAAGATGCTATCGGCTGATAATTGGGTGCTATCACCTGGACAATGGAAGAGGTCGCCTAGAATCTGCGGAATGAAAGGTGACTTAGACTTTGGTACAATTGGAGGAGAGATTGCCTGACAATTGTTTGTATCAATGACCGTAACCGTTACAGGTACATTATCGATGAATGTCACAATACTTTGAGTTGTATCTCCTGTAGACCAAGAGTAGTATATATATCCTGGGTCGGTGCTCAGCATTGCCCCAATATCATCACAGAAGGTTGCATCTCCATAAATGCTAGGAGAAGGCGAGGTCTTTTCTTCTAAAGTAATTACCATTGAGTTCCCGACACATCCGTTGGTATCCGTTACCATGACCGAAATAGGATTACTCGTATTGGTCGCGGCAATTGCTTGGGTTGTATCGCCTGTAGACCACAGGTAACTCGCAAACCCAATTCCAGCATTCAATACGGCACTATCATTCGAACAATAGGTTGTGTCTCCTATAATTGTAGGGTTAGGCAATGGATTGTCATTAATCGTAACATCCGTTGAGCCCATACAACTGTTGGCATCAATAGAATACATTGTATAGGTACCCGAACCTAAGTCAGTAAATAGGGAATCAGGATTGTAGAATAGGCCATCAATTGAGTAGATATAAGGAGCCGTTCCACCCATTGCACCAATAATGAGGCTACCATTGGTATCACCCTCACAAATTGGGGGGACAACAGAGATGGAGAAAGGTTCGACAGGATCGGGTTCGGTGATGATAACGAGTAGGGAAGCCAAACAAAGATTGGCATCTCGAACATTTACGGTATAGCTACCTGCATTCAAGTTCGAGAAGCTTGGGTTAGAGCTATACACAATGCCATTGATCGAATATTGATAAGGAGGCAATCCGCCGTTTCCTATCACCTCCAAATCACCATTTCCGCCTCCATTACAACTTACTTCTGTTTTAGAGACAAGGCTGAGGCTCAAGCCCGATGGGTCGGTTATGCTAAATGCTAGACTATCCATACAGGCATTGCCATCTTCCACATAAAGGGTATATGCCCCTGCATTCAGGCTAGGATAGTCCCCACTCGAACTATACGTTAGGTTGTCTAATGAATAGGTATAGGGGAGCGTTCCGCCAGAAGCACTTGCATACATAGCACCAGGCGTATCACAATCTGATGGCTCAAGGCTATCAATTGCTGCTATGAGCGCAGTGGGTTCGGTGAGGGTCGCTACGATAGACGTAACACAGGCATTGCTATCCTGAACGGTAATGGTATAATTGCCTGCTACGAGTCCTGTGAATTCCCCTGAACCCTGGAAGTTAATCGCATCTAAGGAGTATTGGTAAGCAGGTGTTCCGCCATTTCCTTGAATGGTGATGCTTCCTGTAGCATTGCCATTACAATCTACAGGTACCAATGAATCAATAGAGGCTGTCAATATCGGTGGTTCCGTAATGGTAACAGGTACATTGATGATACATCCATTTACATCCCTTACAGTGATGGTATAGGTATTGGCGAATAGATTGGCGAATGTTCCACTGAAGGAGAAATTCGTTGCATCAATGGAGTACTCATAAGGAGCGGTTCCGCCTACTCCTTCAATCGTTACTTGCCCAACAATATTACCAGGGCAATCAATATTGGTTTGGGAAACAATTGTTGCGTCTAAGACATCAGGCTCTGTAATCACGACTGTTCGGAGGTGGGTACAGAGGTTTGCATCAAGTACAGCTACTGTATAGAGTCCTGCACCTAGGCTAGCGAAGGTGCCTGAGTTACTGAAGGTAATCCCATCAATGGAGTATTGATAAGGAGGGGTTCCGCCGACTCCGTCAATGGTGAAGGATCCGCTATTGTTGCCATTACAATCCACATTCACCTGGCTCACAATCGTGCTTGTGAGCGAATCGGGCTCAAGTATTGTTGCTGTTAAGCTACCGATACATCCCTTGGAATCAAGGGCTTCGAATAGATAATCGCCTGCTGCAAGGTTATTAAAGGTATTCGAAGCAAAGAAGTTCGAACTATCAATGGCATAAGCATAGCCTGGCGTTCCGCCAAAGGCCATAACTGTGATAGCCCCTGTACTACTACCGAAGCAAGTCGCATCTGTTTGACCCGTTATCGTAAGGGTTACAGGTGCAGGTTCGGTGATAGAGGTAAAGAGGGTTGTCTCACAATCATTGGTGTCTCGAATGGTGACCGTATAGGTGCCTCCAGGGAGGTTGGTAAAGGTATTTGAATTACTAAAGTTAATTCCATCCAATGAATAGAAGTAAGGAGGGGTTCCTCCCATTGCACCCAATACCAAGGTTCCTGAGCTATCGCCTGCACAATTGGCCTCTGCCGAAATCTCAACTCCCATCAATCCAATAGGCTCACCTATTGTCACAGAAATAGGACTGATACAAGTATTGGCATCTCTGATAAGGATGGTGTATGTTCCTGCCCCTAGGTTTACGAAGGTGTTCCCTACAGCATAATTAATCCCATCAATAGAGTACTCATAAGGAGATTCACCCCCAACGCCTTCAACTGTTACACTGCCCGTCGCACTACCTTCACAAATAGCATCTGTTTGACTAACAATATTCCCAGCGAGAGGAGCAGGTTCTGTCAGCGTAACCACAAGGGTATTCACACATCCATTATCGTCTCGTACATAGGTCGTATAATTGCCAGCGGTGAGGTCAGAGAAGGAGTCCGAACTACTATAAGTAGTCCCATCCAATGAGTATTCATATGGCAATAATCCTCCAGAGGCTGCTACAGAGAAACTACCTGTGCTATCTCCTGCACATAAAATATCGGTCTGTGAGGACACAAGGATATCAATGGCAATCGGTTCATTGATCGTCAATGGAATACTCGTGACACAAGCGTTAAGGTCTTGTACATAGACATCATACGTACCTGCGAATAGGTCAGTTAAGACACCGCCTGCGAGGAAGGTCACACTATCAATCGAATACGCATAGCCAGGCGTTCCGCCCGCGCCCTGTATCGTTGCCGAACCTGTATTACTACCATTACAATCAGCATCGGTTTGAGAAACAATAGAAGCTGTTAGGATAGGAGGTTCGGATAGGGTCGCGCCTACGGTTGTGATACATCCATTTGTATCTCGTACCGTAATCAATTGATTGCCTGCAAATAGGCTATCTACCAAGGCATCACTATCAAACACAACTCCATCAGGAGAGTATTGATAGGGAGCAGTACCGCCTATTACCCCAATCTCCAAAGAACCCGATGCTGTTCCATTACAGCTTACTTCATTTTGGGTGAGGATACTTGCGACCAATGAATCAGGCTCATTAACTACAATATTGGTATCCACGATACAGCCATTGTCATCCTGTATATTGAGGGTATAGGTACCTGCGAGGAGGTTGGTGAAGTTTCCTGTCGCGAGGTAGTTGAATCCATCGATAGAGTAGGTATAAGGAGCAATGCCGCCTTGCCCTTCAATACTGATACTACCCGTTGCATTGTCCAGACAATCTACATCATCAAGCGCGATGATATTGGCTGTGATTTGAGTCGGCTCAGTGAGGGTGATGTCTACAGAACCCGTACAATTTGTAGCATCAGTGATGGTTACTGTATAGTCTCCTGCTGTCAGGTTGAGGAAGGTTCCAGTAGAGAAGAAGTTCACTCCATCAATGGAATATTGATAAGGGCTGACGCCTCCTGAAGCTGTAACTGAGAACCCTCCGTCATTGGTTCCAAAGCAACTAACATCCATAAGAGAGGTAACGCTTCCTACAATCTCATCTGGTTCGGATACGGTTACATCTAGGGTCGCAATACACCCATGTGCATCCTGCGCGGATGTTGTATATACGCCTGCACTGAGGTTGTTAAATACATTGTTTGCGATATAATTTACGCTATCAATGGAGTATACATAGCTAGGCATTCCCCCTGATGCTTGCAGGGTGATAGAACCCGTATTATTGCCAAAGCAATCTACATTGACAAGATTAGCAAGGGCATTGTTCAAAGCAGGAGGCTCGCCTATGATAGCAAAATTGTCTGCGATACATCCTTGTGCATCCTGTACATATACATTGTAAGGAGCAGCAGGGAGGTTATCAAAGGTTGAAGCAGAAGTGAAGGTGAGGCTATCAATTGAATATTGATAAGGAGCCGTTCCACCAAAACCCGCTAATGTCAATGAGCCGCTGCTTTCTCCATGACAGTTGGCATCGGTGACATCTGCTAGGCTCAGACCGAGAGCCGTAGGTTCGGTGATGGTAAATGCCGTTGTATTCGTACAATTGTTTGCATCTCTCACCGTTATGGTATAGTTGCCCGAAGCGAGTCCATTGAAGGTTTCCGTGCTTTGGAAGCTTACTCCATCAAGGGCATATTCGTAAGGGGCTGTTCCTCCAAAGGAACTAAAGGTAACAGAACCTGTACTATCGCCTAGACATCCTACATTGGTCAATCCTGCTACAGATGCTTGGGGCAGGGTAGGCTCGGTGATGGTTACCTCACGAATGGCAATACAACCAGAGGCGTCAAGCAACAATACATTGTAGTAACCCGAATCTAGACCTGAAAAGGAGTTCGTTGGGACAAATGGACCTCCATCAAGCGAGTAGAAGTAAGGTGCTGTTCCTCCAAATCCAATCAGGGTGAAAGCTCCATCGCTTCCGCCATTACAGCTAACATTGGTCTGAGAAGTAAGTACCCCTCTCAATCCTGAAGAGTCTGGTACAATGGCAAGAGTCGAGGTAACACACCCATTGCCATCCATGACATTGGCCGTATAGTTTCCTCCAATGAGGTTATCAAATATCGAATCAGGACCAAAACTACCATTGGCCAAGGAATATGTATAGGAATTGTCTCCGCCTGTAGCCGATAGATAGACAGTACCATTGCCCCCACAGTTTGCTCCTTTGACAGAATCAATACTGATGGTAAGGGTTGGGGGTTCGGCGATGCTTACAGTAAGGGTATCCTCACAGTTATGGTCATCAATGGCAGTAAGGAGATAACTGCCTGCAATGAGATCCGTGAAGATGGAAGTTGTCACTGTATTGCCATTGTCCAATGTATACATATAGGAAGGAGTTCCTCCAGAGGCCGTAACGGAAAGGGAACCTGTATTATCTCCTGAACAAAGGACATCCATGGTGCTATCAAGCGTAAGGACAACAGGAGTGGGTTCGTCTATCGTGGCCGTTGTACTGGCCGTACAACTATTGCTATCCTGTACACTCAATGTATAGCTTCCTGCAAGTAGATTTAGGAAGCTATCAACTGCTGTGAACGTATTTCCGTCTATCGAAAACGTATAGGGAGCAATTCCACCTGAGGCCGCACCTTTGAAATTCCCTGAAGGGTCTCCTGTACATAAGGCGTCATTCTCATATACAATGGATGCCACTAAAGGAGCGGGTTCAGTAATCGTAAAGTCGAATATATCTACACAGTTGTTTCCATCTATGATGGTCATGCTGTAACTATCCGCTGCGAGGTCATTGAAAACGCCATTGATAAGGAAAGTTAGGCTATCAATGGTATACAAATAAGGAGCAGTTCCGCCGCTTGCCATAATCTCTATAGAACCTGTACTATCTCCTGCACATAGCACATTGTCCTGATTGGCAATGATGCCCCCTAGCGGAGCAGGTTCAACGAGGCTTGTATCTAATGTCGCTTCACAATTGTTGGTGTCGCGAACATATAGGGTGTAATTGCCACTCATAAGAGAAGAGAAAACACTATCGTTCGTAAAATTGCTCCCATCAAGAGAGTAGGCATAAGGTTGAACCCCACCTGTTGCATCTATCGTAAACCCGCCATTGTTGTTGCCTGCACAATCAATCTCCAATACATCGTCTATGCTAACAGTGAGGGGATTGGGTTCCGTAATATTGATAATTGTTGAGTCCAAACAATTGATAGAATCCTTGATGTAGAAGGTATAATCTCCTGCTCCAAGGTTCCCAAAGGAGGCAATCCCGACATAGATACTTCCATCAATTGAATACGTATAAGGGGGCACACTTCCTGTCACATCCACTGCAAAGGATCCTGTAAGATCTCCTGCACAAGCGGGATTATTTTGGGAGTTTACTGTAATATCGAAGGCATCAGGTTGGGTTAGTTCTACCTCGAACTCTTTGGCACAACCTGAAGAGTCTCGCACCAATAGGGTGTATTCATCCGCCATCAAGTTGGTGAAAGCCGAATCTGAGCCGTAGCTATTTCCATCATCAATGGAGTATTGATAGGCGGGGATTCCTCCCATGGCAGATAAGATAATGCTTCCATCATCTCCACCAGGGCAAGTAATATCCTGCTTGTCAGCTAGCATAATAGCCAATGGAGGAGGGAGCGTCTGTTCGATACTATCAATGGCTCGGGCAGATACCTCCCCTACATAGTTCAAGGCAGTTTGATTATAATGCAAACAATCCTTCAACCATCCTAAATCACGGAAATTAACATTATTGTTCAAGACAATGAAGGTACGCGGATCTTCATTGGCCACCTCTTGTTGCATGTCTCGAATGGCAAAGTAAGCCGAATCAGGGAAACAGTCAGATCCAGCTACCGTTTTCAGGATATATATATTCAGGTCACAACCGAATTCTCCTCTGAAGCGTGAGAATAAGTCTTGGGTTGCTACCTTATAATCATTGGGTGTGATGGTTCCTTGTTCGTTAATGACCCTTGCTTCACGGCCTCCTTGCCCCCAGATAATCCCGCTTAGGGGCAATCCTGTTTTGGCCATTGCAGCTTCAGCCTTCGTAACGGCTAAATCGAATAGGGTAGCGGTGGAGTCCCAACTGCCATATGCATCTGCCAAGGGATGTACAGCTGATCCTGGCTTGGCACATTGAATGACAATAACGGTATCACCTGTTCGGTTATGGTAGTCAATCGCGAATGCGGGCCATGAGCTACCTGTAAGTGCGGGGGTAAATCCATCGCCGAAATACCCAACAGGATCTGCTAGGGGAACAAGCGTGTCATGAATAGCGTCATATTCAAATGCAATACCTGGAGGCACAATAGGAGATTGAGGGGCATCTCCTACACCCGAGGTGTTACTTTGACCCGCTACCATGAAGAGCTTTCGCCCTTGGGCATTCCCCATGACAGTGGATAGCAAGAGGGGGAAAAGGAGTAAAAGTGTTCTCATACAAGCAGTACGCAGGGAATTAAGTGGATGAACGTTAGCCTGATAAGGTTCAGAAAAATACATAATTCAGCTTCGATTGGATACGATATAATGTGGTTATCGATAAAAATAAAACTGCTCATGAACCCAAAAGATTATACGGGTCGAGGGATTTCTTTTTGTGCATGAAACAGGGGCTCAGAATTGCTAGGGCTATATTCGAGCCTTGAAATTACGTATTTATTCGAAAAGTTTATTCGAATGCATAGATAGATTCCTACACGTGTTTGTTTTATTCGGAATATGTCGAAATATGAAAGTAAGGCTATGGCAATATTAGACAATGGAAAAGAGGCATTGATTGTGTAGAAGGTTGCCCCGTATAATTTCTACTAATGCTTCATTCCAATCCTAGAAAAGGCTATCTTTATAGAAGCGCGTATCCATCTTCACAACCAAACAAACCCACGTTTTAGATATGAAACCTAATATTTTAGTATCAGCAGCTGCACATACGCCCAATATTCTCGCATCATTCGCAAAAGCAGGAGTAGGAATCGAACTCTCGCACTTTGCTTATCCCGAAACCTTAGATCATCCTGACCTCGACCGACAAGTAGCAGAAGCCCGAGAGTACTTGCAGGATTTTCCCCATGACATCAGTATGCACGGAGCATTCTATGACCTGAACCTAACGGCTAGAGATTCGCGGATTCGGGCAGCCTGTCATTATCGTATTGATCAAAGCCTTGAGATTGCTCGACAATTGAAGATAGATAAGGTCGTCTTTCATTCAAACTATATCCATAGTCGTGCACGCAATTACAAACAAATATGGACAAAGAAGCAAATCGACTTCTGGCAAAGCAAAATAGCAACCCTTGAGAAATATGGTATTGCTATCTTCATTGAGAATACACGTGAGGAAGATGCTTCTTATATTTCGGGTATCCTTTCAGGCTTGAATCATCCTTTGGTAAAGACTTGCTATGATACAGGGCATAGCCATTGTTTCACCCGATCAAAGATTCGACCTGTCGAATGGGCAAAGCATTATCAAGAACAATTGGGCTATATTCACTTGCATAGCAACAATGGTTTGGCCGATCAACATATCCCCTATACGGAAGGAACGGAGGACTTTACGGGCTTCTTTGATGCGGTTCGTGCGATAAATCCTATGCCTCACATTATCATTGAGGTTAAGACCAAAGAATCATATGAACGATCCCTAGAAGCCTTGAAGAAAGAATTTGGATTTGAGTAAGCAGCGGAGGCTAATTGGGAAGCACTTTACCTATTGAATCAATGAAACGATAGTACTTCCCCATTCGCACAACTGCTTCTCCACCTATAAAGTCAGAGGCTTCTTCATACCTAAAAGGAATAACCAACTCCATTTCAGGATTGATATAGCCCCACTTATTGCCTTTTCGAACCCTTGCTCGGCCTTCATAGAAGGAACAATATTGGTCATACTGATAGGGTATGATGACATTGCTTTGGGCATCCATATAGGCATATAGTTTACGGGCATCGATGTAAATAAGGATTAAGCCTTCGCGAAAGTTGAGCATTTTCGTATAGGACTCTCCTGTATGGCCAATATTATAGCGTTGGAAGCCATTAGACTTTGCTAGGTCAATGCTATGACGCTGTTGTTGTCCTAGTAGGGTAGTGGTAAACAGAAGCAATAGGTAGAAGGAGGCCAAGCTGCGTATCATATCAGATCATTCATTTATAGAGGCTAAGTCATAAGCTTATGGAATTGTTTTAGGGAGAAGGATTGCTCTACATGATATTTTTTTGCAAAAAAGTTTGTAGAGGGCTATTTGGCTGTGTAGTTTTTCTTGTTTTAAGTGAATGAATCGTTTCCTGCTTAATCCTGCGCCGACGGGATGGGACAAAACTCGTGTCTTCCTCGATCCCGCGCCGACGGGATTGGACAAAACTCGTGTCTTCTTCGATCCTGCGCCGACGGGATTGGACAAAACTCGTGTCTTCTTCGATTCTGCGTCGACGGAATTTGGACAAAACTCGTGTCTTCCTCGATCCTGCGTCGACGAGATTGGACAAAACTCGTGTTTTCCTTGATCCTGCGTCGACGAGATTGGACAAAACTCGTGTCTTCCTCGATCCTGCGCCGACGGGATTGGACAAAACTCGTGTTTTCCTCGATCCTGCGTCGACGGGATGGGACAAAACTCGTTTTTTCCTCGATCCTGCGTCGACGGGATGGGACAAAACTCGTTTTTTCCTTGATCCTGCGTCGACGGGATTGGACAAAACTCGTGTCTTCTTCGATCCTGCGCCGACGAGATTGGACAAAACTCGTGTTTTCCTTGATCCTGCGCCGACGGGATTGGACAAAACTCGTGTTTTCCTTGATCCTGCGTCGACGGGATGGGACAAAACTCGTGTTTTCCTTGATCCTGCGCCAACGGGATTGGACAAAACTCGTGTTTTCCTCGATCCTGCGTCGACGGGATGGGACAAAACTCGTGTTTTCCTCGATCCTGCGTCGACGGGATGGGACAAAACGTTCTTCCGTGGCAAAAGTCGTCGGATAGAGTAGAGAGGGAGCACATTTTTTGCAAAAACTTTTGCAAAACTCCAATGCTTTCCTATATTTGCAGTCCGTTAAGCACCCGTAGTTCAACTGGATAGAATATCTGACTTCGGATCAGAGGGTTGGGGGTTCGAATCCTCCCGGGTGTACAAAAAGGGGAAAGATGTATATCATCTTTCCCCTTTTCCTGTTTTATACAACTAGACCCTACATCAATACGCCATTTTTGGCTTCAACTTTAGGAGGTAAATCTGTTTCTCCTAACATCTCTCTAAGGTCTATTTCAATTACTCTACATAATGACATCATAGGAATATCGTTTGCCATTCCTTGGAACGGGTTTTCGGAATAGTCTCCTACAATTTCCATCATAATATACACCCAGCCAATCAATGCTGAAAGCGGAATAGAGAGCCATAAGCCCCAATCGCCTAGCTTCATCAACTCAGGTATCATACTAAAAGGTAAGAGCATAATGAATATCCCAACGAAGTATCGACTCATATTGGCATATTGACGGGGGAGAGGAAACTTTTTGATTCGTTCGTTCTTCCCTTGTAGGGTATAAAAGCTTCTTAGTACATCTGCCATTTGAGTCTGGCGAAAGTCGTCTAGCAAATCTTGTTCTCGCAGTTGGGTTAAATCACGTGATTGCTCATTGATGATTTGAGTCGCAGTATTGACATTCGCAATCAAACGATCATGCTCTTCAGGTGGCAAGAATAGTTTAAGTTCTGTTCGGGTTATTTCGTCATCCAGTAATCCTATCCCAAATTTCTCTTGATACATCTTTGCTGTTCTTGCCATATGGCCGCCTTGACTGATATGCTCCCAAGGAGTAGCAACCAAGAGTTGGCTTCTATGTGCATATAGCCAAGCAATATGACGATAAATCAACCTCTTTTTGATAGCGTGAATATCCTTTTCGCTTTTCTTATTTTGTGCAAAAAGATTGGTGATATACCCATCGACCATCATTCCCCAAGCACGACTGTCATTAACAATCCCTCCCCAAATTTTACGGGCTTCCCACATTCGATCATAGGCCTGATTGTTCTTAAATCCTACATAAAAAGCCACAGCAGTACCGATTACAGAAACAGGTAGCCAAGGTATGCTGATGGAAAGTATATTAAAATGATACAATGCCGCGATTGAGCCCATCAAAGTTGTAAGCCATAGAATATGGTGGCCAGTCCATTTGATGAGGTTACCGAAACTTATGCCTTTAGTGATAATCATAGTTATGGGAGATTATTGTTGAAGGGTGTCGAGGAAAGATAAAAAGGCGTCCGAACGAGAAACGAAGCCATAGTCTATAATGTAGGTTGATACAAACAATAATACAAATCCTACAGCCATTCCTTTGTAATAAGGACTAGGAAGGATGAATAAGGCTAATGCTGATACAATCATTAAGAGGGGATACACAAAACGCATCAGTGTTTTACCTGCTTTATTGTCGTTAATATGCTTGGTTCTCTCTTGTTCAATTGCTATTGTCTGTTCTTTCTGATACTGTGCAATACTTTCTTTGGCATGTGCAGGACGGCTATAAAGGATATACCCTCCATAGCCTATCAAGACCGCAAGAAGTAGCCCCAAAGGAATTACCGTTCCTTTCAATAGCTCGTTCTCACTGCGAAATATACCATAGAGTGCAAACAATAGAAGCACACCTACTCCTATCATGATCCGTCCTTGGGTGACTTCACTCTTAACCCAAGAGTTTGTATATGTGATGAAATCCATACAGGGAGAATATAATGATGTGAAACTAACGCTATTTCATATGGGTATCGAACCAAGACAAGATTTTATCTGGGTTCTTGCCTACCCAATCATATGCCGCTGCTCGTGTACTCCTAAATGATAAAAATATTTAGGAGTAATTGAATCTAAGGGCAAAGATAGGGGCTTCTATGGGGTTTCCTTGTATCTATATTACTGTATTTTGTATCGATTTTACTGCTGAGTAGGAAATAGAGATATAAGAGGATTGTGGGGAAGCTATATCTTTCCTTTGTTTGTAACGAAAAAAGTAATATGGATACGGGATACAGTAAAATGGATAAGCCTTCGAGTTTATTATGTCTTACTATTGCTATCGTAATGGCATCCGTTTAAAGACACTTTACTTATGATTACCAAATATTTATCTAATACAATTGTAAAAGGGGGCGTATCTCCATTATTCGACAATCCTAGTGACTATGGTTTGGAGTATGAGGAGGTAACTTTTATGGCTGAAGATGGAGTTGAGCTTGCGGGCTGGCTCGTGAAAGGAGGTACAGACAAGATTATTGTACAATCTCATTTCGGGGTTCAATGCTGTCGAGCAGGCTTTACGCCCGAGGGGAAAGGGATGATTAAGCTATGGAACGAGAAAATTCACTTCCTTAAGCATGTGAAATACCTAGTAGACAAGGGCTATTCTGTTCTTATGTATGATTTCCGAAACCATGGCAATAGTGCTACAGGTACTTGTGAATGGGTGACATGGGGGCCAGCCGAAGCCAAAGATGTATTGGCTGCCGTGGACTATGTCGCTACACATCCGACTTATAAAGATGCGCAGATTGGATTGCTAAGTATTTGTATGGGAGCGGCTTCTTCTACCTATGCTTTTGGGAAAAAGGATGGCCTCCGTTCATATAGCAATATCAAGGCAATGGTTGCGATACAGCCTATGATTTACCCTGACTTTATCAATGCATTGGGACTTCCTGGTTTCCTTGCTAATTGGGTAACGCAGGAGAATAACAAACGAACGGGGATTGATTTGGTTCATACTTCTTTTATCCCTGATGTCAAAGATGTGTCTGTTCCTACTTTAGTTGTACAGAATTCCAATGACGAATACCTAAATAGTGCTACCATTGAGACCTATTACAACAAGCTTCAGGTAGAAAAAGACCTTTTGTGGTTGTCTGATATTGGTACGAAGAGAGCCGCCGCTTATGACTATTTGACAACAAACCCAGATAAGCTGTTGTATTGGTTCGATAAGTATATGAAGTAATCCATTGACCGAATATGCCCACGTTTAGCTCGTTAACTGTATAGCCGCCAAGCAATATGAAAGACATAATTAAGATACAATCGATCAATGAAGTTCATGCCTTTTATGGCTTCGAGCCTCCTAAACATCCACTCGTTACGGTCATTCCAATAGACAAAAGGATTACGGAGTATGATTATGGAGACACCCATTATATATTTGATTTTTATCAAATCAGCATGAAGTTGGGCGTATCGGGTTCTATGATATATGGCCGAAACTCCTATGACTTTCGGGAAGGCGTCATGACCTTTATAAAGCCTAATCAAATTATAAAGGTAGAAAAGGATACAGTAACAGAGGAGAGTTCAGGTTGGGCATTGCTTTTTCATCCTGATCTTATTCGGAAGTCTCATTTAGGGCAAACCATCGAAGAATATTCCTTCTTCAAGTATGAAGTACATGAAGCCTTGCACCTATCCGAGGACGAGAAGCTCGCACTCACTGGTTTGGTAAAGCGGATTGAAGAGGAGTACCAGAATATTGATAAGTATAGCCAAGAGTTGATTATTGGCAATATAGAAATGCTCTTAAGGTATTGTAAACGGTATTACGATCGGCAGTTTTATACTCGAACCAATCTAAATAAAGACCTTTTCTCGAAGTTTGAAGACTATATACAGCATTACTATAATTCTAATAAGCCTGTTGGGTTAGGAATCTTGTCGGTAAAAGAGTGTGCAAGTGCCCTCAATATGTAGTCTAACTATCTGGATGGGTTGCTTAAGAGTG
>Ga0163111_10000358_pt1 | contig 27594 bp, 29 predicted proteins | sample CRUFie1St18metaG_FD_109645 | JGI IMG/M metagenome (GOLD analysis project Ga0163111, IMG submission 109645) | Marine microbial communities from the Costa Rica Dome - CRUD Field 142mm St18 metaG | ecosystem: Environmental > Aquatic > Marine > Oceanic > Photic zone | place: Costa Rica: the Eastern... | reverse complement strand
TCCTCGTCCTCTACTTCTTCCTCGTCCTCTACTTCTTCCTCGTCCTCTACTTCTTCCTCGTCCTCTACTTCTTCCTCGTCCTCTACTTCTTCCTCGTCCTCGTCCTCGTCCTCGTCCTCGTCCTCGTCCTCGTCCTCCTCCTCTGCATCCTCGTGCTCCTCCTCTGCATCCTCGTGCTCCTCCTCCTCCTCTGCATCCTCGTGCTCCTCCTCGTCTTCCTCCTCCTCCTCCTCCTCCTCCTCTGCATCCTCGTGCTCTTCCTCGTGCTCGTCCTCGACTTCCTGCTCGTTCTCCTCGTCTTCGACTTTCTCTTCATCCTCGTCTTCGACTTTCTCTTCATCCTTGTCTTCGACTTTCTCTCCATCTTCGTCTTCGACTTTCTCCTCATCCTCGCCAATTTCATGTTGATTTTCTGGCTCTAACGTTTTAACTTCTACTTTATTTGGATCTTTATATTTTTTGGTATCAATATCATCCGAAATACCTTTTTCTTTTTTAACCACCAATTTTTTGTAATGATTACCTGCACCTGGATCACATAACTCATCCTCATTATCATCCAAAGATATAGATAGTCCATTTAATAATGCTTCATTAATTTTTGTTTCTGCATTTTTCTCCGCAATAAATTCTACTGAATTAGTTGGACTAGTTGGAGACGTTTTTTCAGTAATTTTTAGATCAATATTGGCGTCAACCAAGTTATATTTGGCTAACTTAAGTTTCAGCTCCGCATTCTCCATAATTAAAGACTGAAACTCAGGCAATTGTCTAACTGCGGCCGAGAGCGCATTATATTTTTGTGTTTTATTTTCGAAAGTAGTAAATATCGGCTGCAAAGATTTTCGCAGATTTGAAATGACCACATCTTCTATATTTTTATAATCAAAATCTTCAATAGATTTAGACTGATACTCCATATTATAAGTTATACTTAGGGTATGTTTAATATGATTTACAAAATAATATATGACATAGTTGCGCGATAAGTTTTAAACTAGTAAAATAATAAACTAGTAAAATAATAAACTAGTAAAATAATAAACTAGTAAAATAATAAATAATATAAATAATACATATTACTATTATTTATATGGAGCATATAAATACCGAGAAAATTACCGCGGATGTATTAGACCTAGTGAATATCGTGATGCGACAAACCGATTATGACAAACAAACAAGTCTAGCAAAATTACAAGAAAATAACTATGACCCCCTGAAAGTAATACGAGCATACATTTGTGACGGAGCAGTTATTAAAGTTAAAACCCAAGAAAAACCCACTACTAACCAACTGGTTTACAAAGAAATGCGTAAAATGTTGGATGATGTTGAAAAAACACGGAGAGAGATGGCGGAACAAAATTAAAATTATTTCAAATTAAAATTATTATTTAATATCTGTGCTTTACTTTGTTTATTTGTTTTTTTCAAAGTAAATTTGTTAGAAGAGGGAATAGAATTAGAATTTAAAATAAAATCTTCGGTATCTTCGTGTAATTCCGGGAGCACGCGCGTGAGAGGTTTATCCACTATAAATAATAATTTTTTATTATTCAACAAGTGTCTATACTCCTCAATAGAAAGATTACCATAAAATTTATCCAAAGTGTAGTGTGGATTGGGTGCGGGTTTAAAATTCGTATCATAATTATATATCTTGCCATATAAATAATTTAATAAATGGTATCGTTTAAAACGCACGGAAGTATCAATGGGTTCATTAAATAAATACGCTGTTGCACACTCTGGACTGCAAAAGCATCCATAGCAAGTATATTTGTTATTTAAATAAAATTTGGGCAAATAAATAGGTGGTGAATTAAAATCGCAAGTGCACCAAAAGCAAGCGGATTTTTTATTAGATATATTGTTAAAATGTAATTTCTTGGTTAAATCTTTTATTTTATTACAAATATTAATATTTGTATTCTGTGATGTTTGTTTTACATCGACTTCATCAATATCGACATTAGGTGAAGAAACATTTAAAAAAATTTCCTTGTATTTATCATTGTTATAGGAATCAACATTTGAGACTATTTTATTTTTGTAAGCTAAGTCGGAAGAATTACATTTTAAGTGTAATATTACATTAAATTCAGGTTGTATGGTTGTTTTATCTATGGATATAGAAGATACTATCTTGCCCCCCTTTGGTTTTCGACCCCGTTTTTTGGGGATTTTTTTTTCTTCAACCACTACATTTTCTTCTGGGTTATTGGAAAGATTTTTAGGTTTCCGACCTCTTTTTTTGGGAGGTGGTTTGTCTGGCGAAATTGATTGATTTGTCATTATATGTGTTAATTAAAAATAATAATTTAAATGCTTTTAATAAATATTATAACGAACAAATAAACCTAAAATCTACTCTTATTATAACAACCACGACATAAGGGTCTATAAATAGTGGTGCCTATAATTATTTTTTCATTTGAGCCTTCGTCTTGATGGTTTGTATCATGGATTCTTTGCGTGAATATAGCTGACTTGATTTTACAATTCAGGCAAATTGATGTCAATTTAACGACTTCGTCACAATAGGGAATAAGCTCAAGGAAATTACCGAAAGCTTCTTTTTTAAAGTCGCCATCTAAACCACAAATATAAACATGTTTATGATGAGTTTCTACCGCACATATAACCCAATCTTTGATATCAGTAAAGAATTGAGCTTCATTAATCAAAATTACCTTGGCACGTTTAAAATCATCTTTTATTTCATGGTTACAAATATCGGAGATATCCGAAAGTTTATTGGCCATCTTGCAGGGTATTTTTCTTTCATCGTGTGTAGATATTACACTATCCCCATACCGGGTATCTAGTATATAATTAATAGCAAGAATGGGTATATCACATAATTGGCATTGTTTAAACTTATCAACAAGTGTTGATGTTTTACCCGACCACATTGGTCCGAGAGTAATTTTTAAATACCCTTCTTCATTAGAAACTTGCATTAGTAATGTTTTGATAATTATCTATAAATAGTTTCAATTTAATTATATAATTAAATATAAAAGGAATACTCTACTTTAAACTAGATGAATAAAAAAGAAAATATACCTTGGGTAGAAAAATATCGTCCAACCTGTTTCGACGATATTGTCTTGGATCCGTTAAACAAAAAAATTATGAATAATATTATTAAATATAATTCTTTCCCGAATTTATTATTCTATGGGCCGCCCGGTACGGGTAAAACTACCACTATAATTAATTTAATTAAATATTACCAAGAAAAGAACAATCAAACAAATAAAGAATTAACAATACATTTAAACGCCTCCGATGATCGAGGAATAGACATCATACGAAACCACATTTGCCAATTTGTGAATTCAAAAACCTTGTTTAATAAAGGTACTAAATTTATTATATTAGATGAGGTTGATTCTATGACCAAAAATGCCCAACAAGCTTTAAAATACTTATTACAAAGTTTTACAAATAATGTTCGTTTTTGTTTAATATGTAATTATATCAGCAGAATAGATGATTCATTACAAAATGAATTTGTAAGAATACGTTTTAATCAATTACCCACAAAAAATATAACACATTTTTTAAAAACTATTATAGAACGCGAGAACGTTGCAATATCAACCGAAAATATACACATGATTCAAAATTTTTATAAATCGGATATACGTAGTATGATAAATTATATACAATCTAATAACAATAACATCAAAAATAATGTTATTACACACCAAATATGGGAAAATTTATTTATTATGGTATTATCAACCAAAAAAAAAGATATTATTAAAACCTTAAATAAAGAATTAGATAAGATTAGTTATAATTATAATATTGATGTTAAAAATATCATAAAAGAATTTTTAAATTTTATTATTTGTTGTAAAAAAAAATATGTTTCGTCGGAGTTTTTAACATTATGTGAAATACTAATGCATATGCAGGATCCAAATATTACCTATTATACAAATTATTTTGCTATTAATTTACATCGTGTCTTGGTATTACCGCCATAAAATCTAAAAAAAAGTCGTGCATTCCAATTGCTGGGTGGAGAACATTTATTTGGATCAAAGGTGTTTAATTTTAAATCATATGATTGGGTTAATTCGCAATTTGTATGATTTATCGGAATAGGAATAGGTTTGGTATATGGACGTTCAGGAGTTTTTTTTTCAATGTTCATAATTATTCTATATTAAGAAAAAATAATTGAATGTGATGAACTTAAAGAAATTACTAGAAAACAAGTATGTCATATGAAAAAGATTTAGAAAGCGAATGGGATAAATTTTGCGAAGATGGTGAGCAACCCCTCGAAGAAAATATTAATCATGATGAGATTGATACACCACCTGAATGTAGTGATATTTATATTTCAACCAAAACAAAAATAGCGTACCTTAATCAAAAAATAAATTTAAATGACACATTTTGGGGATTACCGATTATACCCTATCATGTGCCAAAAGAAGGGATTATCAAAAAACAAATGAAATTTAATTCATCCTGTATTGAAGATTTAGACAATATTTTAAAAAAAGTTCCTAAAGATAACTATGTAGATCAACATATTATTACACAAATAATTAATCCGCAAGGTAGGATACCATTCAAAGATGTTCGGAAGATGAGCATTGGCCTCTGTAAAAAAGATATTATCAGTTATCGAGGTAAAAAGAAAGGAGCGTTTTATAATTGCTTTGTGTTAATGCTACGTCTATTTTACAACGATGAATATAAAGAAGTTCATGTTAAAGTATTTAATACCGGTAAACTCGAGATTCCTGGTATGCAAAATGATAATATCATGGTTAATGTTTTAGATTTGCTTATTAAAGTCTTAAATGAAAATATTAGCTCACATAAAAAGTTTGATTATATAAAAGATAAGTGTGATACTGTATTGATCAATTCCAATTTTAGATGCGGGTATTACTTGAACAGAGAAAAACTCTATGCTATATTGAAAAATAAATACAGAATTAATTGTTCATACGATTCATGTTCATATCCTGGTATTCAAAGTGAATTTTACTATGATCCATCTATTGCTACACAAACAGGACAACAGCCAAAAGAAAAAAGTCGAGAGATCGTGAAAGTATCATTTATGATATTTAGAACAGGAAGTGCACTAATAGTAGGAAAATGCACGGAATATATACTTAATGAGATATATGAATTCTTATGTAATATTTTCAGGTGTGAATATAAAAACATATATTGCGGTGCAATACATATTTCGCAAAAACAAATTGTCCCGAAAAGAAAATTTAATAAAAAAAAAATTATGGTGAATCCGTCAATAACCAGTTAATAAATTTAAGATAAGATTTATTACTATATTTATTCGCATCATTCATATCCAGCTTACGTTTAATATTTTCTATCGATGTATTTTTTTTCTTTAACTTATTTGCAAGGTAAGTATTATATGTTTGTTTCTTTGTAATCTCAAATTTAATTTTTTCATTAAATATAGCTAATATTCGTAGTTTATGCATGAATTCAAGTTCAGTTTTGTTTAAAGAAAGATTTAATAAATTTTTGACGAAATTACTGGTATTTTTTGTTACATATTGAATAAACCAATTCTTATTTGTTTGGGTAAATTCGTACTCATTTAACAAAGAAGTAATTATATTATAATATAATTGCGTACATAGGTCAATATTGGTTGTAATATCGCATGCATTACTAATAGCTACAAATTCTTTTCTATATTCATTGTTAATTTCAAAAATTGTTTTTTTGTATACGAATAATGCAGCATCTTTAGAATTAAGTTGTAAAAAACTATGATTATCGTTATCTATTTGACAGATAAATTCAACATAATAGTATAAGGATTTTTGACAAAATGTATAGGTAATATTTAAATTTTTGGTATATAATATTAGCATTTTAAAGACGTGAGTAATAGTTTCCAATCCTTTGTAAATTATGTATTTATAATAAGTAAGATCTCGAAGTTGCAATGTGTCTAAACATTGTAAAAAATATTCATTGATAATCCCAACATATTTAGTAAAAATTTCAACAGAGGAATGAGTATATTCACTTTTGTAATTTTCTAAATTTTGCAAAGATAAATTGGACATATTAATTCTTATTAATATTAATTATTATAATATTTAGATTAATGCGTATAAGTATTTAAAGCATTAATATCGGTTTATAATATAATGGAAACTGAAACTCAATATGCTTCACCTACAGCGACCAGTCTTCAGCATGCCTGTAAATTATCAATAGTAGATGATAAGCCAATTATGTTAGATTATTGGACAGCTTCTTTAGAAAACAAAGTTTTAATTGGTGTTCGGGAAGAGGGAGAGAAATTACTGGTAAAAAGCGAAGATGAGTATACGTCTCCCATTTCTAAAATTTATCGTGTAGATGACAACTTTCTTATATTGACCGAGAATTCTTTATATATTGTCTCTGCGAATATTGCCACAAAAAGAATTTCATAAATACAAAATCCTTTCTAAGATAGAGGGAACTATAAAAAATAATTTTTATGAAAACAAATTATTTTTTATTACACTTTTGAACATTTAAAACGCCGATTATTTGCGACATATTGGACATATTCGAAGATTAGTTTCAGCCTCATATTTTTCATTTTGTTTATCATCCCATTTATCCCACTGCTCATTATGTATTTTTATTAAAGGATAATTGGTATCCCAATTTGGATTTGATGGGTCTTCATAATAATCATCTTCAATATCTGGATATGGAAAATTAGGTTCATTTTCAGAGTCATCATCGCCATAATAACATCTTTTAAAACAATCAATACATAATGTATGTTCACAATTGGGCTGTGATATCCCCCGTTTATTTTCCAGGCATATCGGACACTCTAAATTATCACTTATTTCTAGTATTCCTTTACCTGTTTTATATACTTGCTCGTTAACATTGCTCCAAGTTCCAAACATCATATGACAATTAGTACATAAGTAATTGCCTTTACATTCAAACCACCACCTGGGTAAAACACATTCACATAATTCATAATTTTTACATTTTATTCCTCCCCCGTCCTCTTCGGTAAATTGCCAGTCATATGCAATATTATTATTTTCGTATTCTGTGTCATTATCGCTCATATATTTACTATAAATGATTTATTACCCTTTATATCAATAAAGGCGTTTTAAATGATCAAAGGTGTAAAACAAATTATTTTTTATGAAAATAAATTATTTTTCGATTGCATATTTTATGGTGTATTTTTTTGCGATCTCATCATATTTCTTTCTATTTCTTCGGTACAATATTCCAATATCTAAATTTAATGGATCATCTGGATTAGGATCATCTAACAAAGAACATATACTTAGTAAGACTTTGGAAATGGTTAAGGCTGGACTCCAATGTTCTTTTAATATATCTAAACAGATATCGCCGTGATCATCAATATTGCAGTGATATATTTTAGTGATAAAGGTAATTTTAGGTGGTTTAAAGGGATAATTGCACGGAAAATTAATTTTTAAATGAAAAACTCCACCTTCATAGGGGCTACCCGCTGGACCAATAATTGTAGCATCCCAATTATAAATATCATGGTTGAGGGGCGCCGCCGAAATATTACAAATAGGATTTTGACTAATATCATGCAATTCCGCCTGTATTCTTTTGCGTGATGCCATATTGTGAATATTATTAATAATATAATAAATCTTTTATATTATTAATTCATAATTATCCTTTTCGTTTCCGTCGTTTCATTTTTGTTTGTTTTTTTTGGTTCTATTTCTTTTTTGCGTTTTCCATTGCCTTTTCTTTCTCCCTTCTCCGTCACTACTAGAACTAGAACTAGAACTAGAACTAGAACTAGATTTTCTACTCTTCTTTTTTCTTGGTTTCTTCTTTTTTCTTGGTTTCTTCTTTTTGAATGTTTTATTTAAAACAGGCGCTACGGCTGCTGATTCAGCGGCACCTAACATGTCTTCTGCTGCTTCCTCTGCTACTGGAACAGCACCACTAACGTGTAGAGAAGTATACAAATCTGAAATTTTTTTTTTAACTTGTAAATCGTCTATATCATCCGACGCGACCTTCACTTCTTCTACTAACTCATTAATATTATAGTGGTCCCTCACTTCGTCTTCGCAGACGACCGCGGGCTTGGACAAGTGATCCTCATCAACGCTCATAGGTAAAGTCATGTTTTCCGGCATCGCCCCCGAAGCCCGCAAAACCTTTACAATTTCTAACCAATTATTATACTTCGCAAAGTCTCCTTTTTTCGTCAATACTGCATGCTGCAAACATTTTATAACAGCATAAGTTAGTGGCGTACAACAAAACCAATCATATTTTTCTACTGGCCACCCTACATCAAGTAAACTTTGTATAAATGTGTACGGGGCCCCGCGGACGACTGGTCCGTGTAAAGGAAAGACTTCTTCGTATAGTTCTTCAACCCTTTTTCCTCCGCGGTGCCGCTGCTGAATAAATAATTCATTCAGCTTTTGGTTCACCTCCTCAAGCCACTCCATCTATATAATATATAAATATATTATATAAATAATTATATAAAATGAAAATACGTTGATAAATTTTTTATTTCTTGTTATATCTAATGCCGTTTTCTAGTATTTTTTCTGGATTTTTTCTGAGATTTTTTCCCTTTTACACGAGATTTCGCTTTTCTAGATTTTCTTTCTTTTTTTCCTTTCTTTTTTCGTTGGGTAACATGTTTTTTACCTTGTGCAGCCGAAGGTTTTCTACTCTTCCTTTGCCGCCGCCGTCGTAGCCACGCAGTCCGGAGCTTATCCGCGGCATGATGTAAATCCTCGTTCTCGTCCTCCGAGGAAGAGGCGTCGCTGTCGTCCGTTTGCCGCGTCTTGCGCTCCGCCGCTATGGCTTTTCGGACATGATCGGGAAGGCCTACTTTAGGTGTGGTTATATAATCCTTCTTCGGTAAATCGTGTTTGGGACGTTCAGGAGGTGCTATAACTTTCGGCATATGGGCTGTGTGTGCATTGTTTAAAATATGATAAATAGTATTACGATGAGTCTCTCCTGGACGATCCATCTTCATTTTCAGCATTTCAATTACCTCGTGGCCGTTTTGAGGTAACTTAACCCCATCTGGCCGTACATCGCGGTACAAGGATGTATCGTATGGGAATGCAATGAGATTCACTATGGCACCCCTATTGATAAGTAGTCTAATGGTCTCAATATATTTCTCACTATTAACTTTATCCGCCATTAATCCTTTTATCACTGCAAACGTTAAGGGGGTCATATCTTCCGAGTCAATTTCGTCAACATCAGCACCATTATCCAGAAGAAACTCCACAATATTATGATTTCCATGAGTGGCCGCAATATGCAAAGGACTTCTAAATTCACCCTCGTCTTGATTTCTAATACCTTGAAAATCAATGAGATTTTCAAATAACAACTTTTTGTCGTCGGGTCGGTGTTTATATCTCTTTACGATTTTTTTAATCTTGTCTAGTTTATTTTGTTTGGTGGCTTGGCGTAACATATAACGATCATACTTTAATATATCAAATTCACTTACCTTATCCCTGTCTGCCGTCGCTAACATATCATTTACATCTTGATTATCCCCGTCTTCCGTCGCGAACATCTCATTTATATGTTGATCCTCTATCCTCGTAATCTCAAGCCAGTGTAAATATTGGTTAATTCTATTATCGGCAACTTCCACTAAATCAACCGCCATTATATATATATATATATATATTTTTTCCGCGTTCATTATAATATATCTTTTAATTTTGCTATTTTATCACTTGTTAATGTCTTGGGAAAATTCACATGAAACTTTATAATTAAATCGCCTGTATTATTTTCTCGCGTCATCCCCATATTAGGAACAACTTTTTCATGTCCGGATGATATCACGTTTCCAGCATCATTGTTTATTTTAAACGAACGTCCATCAATATAATCCATCTCAAATGTAAACCCACATAATGATTCTCGTAATGATATTTGTTTATCATACACTAAATCCACACCTTGGCGTTTAAATTTAGAATTATTAGAAACTTTGATAACCACCTTAACATCACCTTTGATATCATTATTCACAATATTTCCTTTATCTTTAATAGTTATAATTTCATGACTATCTATGCCTTGTGGGATATTAATATACAAGGTTTCTTTTTCTAAATTTCGGGTGGAACCATTGAGAATTGTTCTGGTAATCGACAATTGCTTTGTTTTTCCCGTAAAAGCTTCCTCTAAGGATATTTCTAGTTCTTTGTTAATAGGTGGTGGTTTACTCGACATTTGATGTACTTTCACACCACCCATGCCATTCATGCCACCCAGACCACCTACACCCATATGAAATACGGAGGGCATCTCTCCACCAAACATTCCTCCCGTGAATAACTCAAATAATTCGGGTGGGAGTGGAAAATCACCGGACATAGCACCACCATGCATAGCGCCATGCATAGCACCGGACATAGCACCTGGCATAGCACCATGCATCATACCAAATAAGGGGTTTTGAGATTGTAAATCATATTGTTTTCTTTTTGCGGGATCTCCTAATGTATCATATGCTTCATTGATTTCCTTACACTTATTTTCCAAACTTATGTCGCCATTATTGGTGTCTGGATGATATTTAAACATTAACTTTCTATAAGCTTGTTTAATTTCTTTGTCCGAAGAGTTTTTATTCACGCCAAGAATATTGTATAAATTTTTGTCCATTCAATATTATTATAGAATACTTATATAAGCTTAAATACTTATAAACGAATATATTATCATGGATAAACAATTTATATATAAATACCAACCATTGTTTTTAAAAGATTTTGAGATGGACGAAGATTTATTTCTATTGATACGTACCTTAATAAAAATGGACTCTCTAAATATATTGTTTACTGGGCCAGTTGGATCGGGGAAAACATCCTTAATACATTCGGTTATTAGAGAATATTATGAAGGTAAAGATTATAAAGAAAATATTCTTGCTATTAATAATCTGAAGGAACAAGGTATAACATATTATCGCAATGAGGTAAAAATATTTTGCCAGACTCCAAGTATGATACAAGGCAAAAAGAAAATTATTATTCTAGATGATATAGATATTGTAAATGAGCAAAGTCAACAAGTATTTAGAAACTGCATCGATAAATATAGTCATAATGTTCATTTTATAGCATCCTGCAATAATACACAACGAGTTATAGATAGTTTACAATCAAGAATATCAATTATTAAATTAAAAATATTTACTAAAGAAAATTTATTAAAGATATTAAAAAAAATATGCAGCATTGAAAATATAACAATAGATAAAGAAGCAGAAGAGTTTATCATAACCATCTCAAATAATTCGGTTCGCATATTAATAAATTATTTGGAAAAACTGAAATTACTTTATTGCAATGTTACCAAAAATATCGTAACCAAAATATGTACTAACATTACATTTGTCGAATTTGATAAATATACCATTCTGTGTAAAAACAATAAACTTACAGACGCTATAGATGTTTTTTATAATTTATTTGAGAAAGGATATTCGGTAATGGATATTTTAGATAATTATTTTTCTTTTGTGAAGGCCACCGAAATTTTAAATGAAACACAAAAATATAACATTATACATTACATAAGTTTGTTTATCACTATTTTTCATAATATTCATGAAAATGAAATAGAATTAGCAATATTTACAAATAAAATAATTCATGTTTTAAACAATATCGACTGATATTTTTTCTTAAAATAATTATATGATGAAAAATCAACTTTTTAAAAAAACAATCCCAACCACAATATTAATTGATTTCTTAAAAAAATATGCGGATGATATGGGCAATTACTATATTTTTTCAAGCATATGTTATAATAGAGCAAAATTTCATAACGAAATACAAAAATTTTGTGATGAAATAGAAGATTATTATCATACGTCAAAAAAACATTATGTCACCAAAAAAATGTCTTTTAATGGATTTACCACAATTATTCGACAAATATGTAAGTCAAATCTAATAACGTATACCTCCAAAGTAAACTATCGTCAATCGACGTATGATATTATTTATTATATTTACAAGGATGAATTACAAAAACTCTAACTACTAGAATTTGTTAAAAGTATTTTTCCTAAAAATGTATTTGAGTTTAAAACTTGTGGGGCATTCATCCTGGCGAACCATTGATAGCATGTTCTATTTAAAATTTCTTCTTCACTTACATATACACCAATAGCATTTTTGGATAATGAAATAAAGGTGTTATTTAATAACCGATCTATAGTAACTAACTTATTATTAGCGTCAATAACCCCTAACATCTCAGCCCGGATGATATTTATGTGACCTTTTTCGACTTCGGTTGTAATCCAGTTAGCATTATCACCATTAAAAACACTTTGACTAGTATAATCAGTTGATATATTGTTTTCTAAGTAATTAATATATTCTCGCATTTTTTCACATTTTTTGATGCAGCCCATGATCTTTGTATTTGGATATACGTTATAGGTGTCGGATGATTTTGTGCGATTAAGTAATTCGCCTACAAACATTTTATTATTATCACAATATTGCTGATAAACTTCATTAAAATCTTTAAAACAAATAAATGTACTAGGCATTAACACACCACCATATAAATGTAAAATTTGGGCTATTGCTAATTCACGCATTTTTTCTTTTACTGGACTAGCTAATTTAGTCATGTCAGTAGTCCATCCTGGGATAATTTTTGTGAAGGTATTATCATCTATTAAGCATATATTAAAGTGTTGTCCGCATTTATCGACAATATTTTTGATAATTATAGTTGTGTATGGTTGATTTGAATGATCGGTATTTCTAGAGTAGAAATTATCCCACAAACGCGCATTGATGTCATTTGGGACATGAATCCAAATAATTGGCAATTTACTACGTGCTAGCGAAGAGTTATTTAATAAATATTTCTTAACAATTTCATAGTGCTCTTCATCCGTAGTTTTTTTATCATAATTAAATAATTTGTTTTTCATACTTCCCACTAAAAGAAGCATTACCAATATAAAAACATATTTAGTACTAATCATTATATATTATACCATAATATTATATCCTAGGAGTAAGTTAATGTTTTAAATTTTGCCATTAATAAGTCATTCATTTGTTGGGTTTTTTCATCTTGTTTAGCTAATTTATATGCACGCTGCAGGTCTATTTTATCTTTAGCATTATTTTCTGTTTTTAACCATTCGATTGCCGATGTTTTATCTAATGGTTTAGCATCTTGTCTACTGAATAGTAATTCTGTCTCATTTTTATACAAAGGTTTATTATAAAAGTCTTCTTTCGACACAGGTACTACTGATTCTTGATGTGCCTTACGTAAATCTTCATACTGAAAGGAGCTAAATATATCCGAACCATAATTTTCAGGACAGTCATCTACCAAATCACTAGAACAACCACTAGAAGAGCACATCTCTTTTATTCCAGTATGCATTACTAATTCTTTCGTTTCTTTTTTCTTTTGTTCAAATGTTTCATGCATATTTGCTTTGGTTGTCTCTCTAAAATCAAGATCTTCGTTTGATTTTAACCATTCGCCATAACCATTTTCTGTACCTTTTGCGTGAATATAATGTTTTTCAAACATTTCATTAAATAATTTATTAAAATTTTTCTTTTTTAAAAAACTTTGCAGTAATTTTTCTTTTGCACTATCTTTCTCTACAATGTATTCTGTAGAGTGCGAACCATTACTTTTTGTTCTAAATTGATGGATATTAAATAAAATTTTATAAGCGGATGAAAAAAATAAAAAATATTCTTTCGATAAATTGCATTTATCCGGGTGTGTTTTTAAAACAATTTTTTTGGCTTTTTTCAGATCATGTATATCAAAATCATACGATATTTTAAACAAGCTTAAAATATCATCTAAATCATAATTATCTAAATTTAAATCAATATCCATTATGTATTACAATATAATTTTATTATTTTACACATTATTTGACATATTTAATGTGTTGTAAATATTATTGAAAAGTTGTGTAATACTATCTAGGTTTGAGTTATTAACAACAATATCAGGAACATACCATTGATCACGAGATGGATTATGATAATACACTAAAATGCCTGGGACACCTTTAATCATCCTGTACGTTTTAAATTTGGAATAAAGTCCATTATTCATGTCATTATCAATATCTAAATAAAAAACTAAACCATCCTCGGGTATAGGTTGAATAAGTTTATCAACGCTATTTTTTATTTTTTGACATGGTTTACACCATGTTGCCGAAAATTTCAGAATAATTACTTTATTAGTGGGGTCTTGCAATAAATTTTGCAAAGTAACTTGATTTAAGGTAGTATACACTTGTTTCATTTATTACATTTGACATTGTACTTTTAAATGATATTAATATTAATATAAATATTATACCTTATTATAGTAATGGGTGATTTACATGATGTTTTGGAAAACTTAATGATAAAATACAAAAACAACGAATATATAACTAGTCGACTAGAAATATATATGACTCAATTGTTACCGGCCGCTTTGGAAAATGCTGCAAAGGAACATAGGCAACGATTACAAAGAAAACAAACCTTAAATCAGAATAGAATAGACTTTGTAGAGAGATTTCTATGTAAAAATAAATTTTATTATTGTTTAAACAGCAAAACATTTATTAATTACGATGGATTAAACTATAAAACACATAGTGAAGATGATATACACCATAAAATTTTAACGACAATTACCGCCGAAAAAAATTTGGTTCCCTGGAAACATCGAATAACCAAGCAAATATTTCATACGATAAAGCAACGAAGTCCTTTACAAACGATACCAGAATCTCCCACCATTCAAAAGGTTATCAGTATTTTGTGCCCCAAACTATTTACTTCGCGACACCTTGTTAAATATTTTTTAACATTGCTCGGAGATAATATATTAAATAAAGACACTACCAAACAAATATACATCATTTCGTTAAGTGCGAAAGAAATTATCCAAGAAATGGGGTTTTTATATAATCTTCATTTTGGGTGTAATAATATTGTACAAAATATAAAATATAAATATTATGACCACGACTATAGTATTTGTAGATTACTAAATATAAATAAAGATTATGTTGAAAAATACAAAGAATTATCTAGTGAAATATCCAAAAACATTATTGCTATTTTTTCGGTAAGTGTGTATTATTCGATACGTTATCAAAATGCTGATTCTTTTTTAGACCAATGTATTGATACAGACTCCGTCAATCATGTATTGTACTTAACCAAAAATACACCTGATAGTATTGTCGAGAAGTTTTTACAAACTTATCTCGAAAAGTGTCATGGCTCTAATATTGACACCAAAAATATAATGTTTTTATGGAAAAAGTTTTTAAAGGAATGCAGTTTGCCTGGTGTAATGTTTAATGATACTTTCAAAAAATTATTACAACATAAATTAGAATATTGTGCCGAGAAAGATATGTTTACAAATATTACGAGTATCTCTCTACCCTTGGTTTCTTCCTTCATTAAATTCTGGGATGAAACGATGATTGATGATCCGAATGAGGATGAACTAGAGATAGATGAAGTGATATTTTTGTTTAAAAAATGGGGGAAAAAAACAATTTCTAATTTAACCGAACAATTTTTATTTGATTTAATCAGACATTTTTACCCCAATGTTGAGATTGAAGATAATAAATATTTATTAAAGATCAGTAATAAGTTATGGAATAAAAGGTTAGATGTTATTCATACTATCAGTGATTACAAGTTAGTTAGTATAGAAAATAAACAATTATTATCATTATGTTCAGCCTATCAATATTATATTTCAAATTCTAAAAAAGAATGTTTGGCGAGCAAAAAATTTTTTGAAAAAGTAGCTATGGAAGAACTAGGTGAGACACTGGATGCTGATGGATTTATATATTAATAAATAAGAAGTATCAAAAATATCAGAAGTATCAAAAGTATCAAAAGTATCAAAAGTATCAAAAGTATCAAAATTATAAATATTTCTAAATATTTATAATTTATTTAATAATTTATTTAATAATTTGATTTGTTTTTCTTTGTCTGTTTGACAAGCACCGAACTACGCTTAACCGCGCCAAATTTGCCTTTCCGTGTGGTATAACCATGTTTCCATAAACGTTTGCGTGTTTTTTCCGTGTTATGTTTTTTACGCGAAACAATACGTCCATGCTTGTTCATTAATAGGTCAGATTTCACTAATCCTCCGGCGGTTTTGTGTGCCGTGCCATGCCACACCTGAGCTCTAGAGCCAGAAAGGACGTCATATGTTTTGTTCTTTATGTGGTATTTTCCGTCAGACGATTTACGCGCGCGTTTTGTCATTATATATAAGCTAAAGAAAATTATTTATTATTCTCGCAAAATTGTTTAAATTCTCCAGCAGTTCTACCACCATCATAATCCTTTACTTTATTTTTATTTTCGTCTAACAGAAGTATCGTTGGGAAACCGGTGACCCCATGTTTTCTAACCAAACGCTTACCTCTTCTGCTTTCATTTTTAAGATCGGTAACCTTAATATTTGTTTCGTCAGCATTATGATTTTTTGCAAATTTATGCCATTCTGGTTTCATTTTTGTACAATGCCCACAACCATCCATATGAATAAATACTAATTCTTTCTTATTTGAGTCATGATTGTCCTCAGCCTCGCCGTCACCCTCGCCGTCACCCTCGCCGTCACCCTCGCCGTCAGCCTCGCCGTCACCCTCGACGTTATGTTGATGATCACCATCATATTCATGGTCGTGTGTGTAATTATGTTGATGCATATTACCCATACCTTCCATTAATACATCTTTTACAAACACATCATATATCGCATAGGCGACTATACCTACTACCACATAACTTAAATATTTTATGCAAGTCGGTATACCTTTGCGTTTAGGCAGGAATATTTTGGTCATCTCTTTCTGCAACTTTTTTATCATTATATAAATAATAAATATTATTTTTTTAGTTAAAATTACTAAGTGGTTTAATACTTTTTGTACAACCAGTCTCCGAGTATTGTCTAAACGCATTTAATGTTTTGGTAATGGGTAATAGACATTGGTGTTTTCGACGATGTTTTGCCCCATATGACATGTGCATAGCTTTAGATTGATAATTACCCGTTATTATTGTGTTCCCAGAACATGGTATACCTCTCGTTCTATCTATTGGTATGGCGGCCTTACCGGGTACAGGGCATTTCCCTAAACATTCTAGAGTAAGATGTTGATAATAAATATTATTTTGAATGGGACTTTCTTTTGGTATTTTAAGTAATGATAAAGTCTTATCGGTCATTATATAATAAAATTGAAAATAATATAGACAGATATAGTGTGTTTAATAATACAATATGAGTGAGGCTGAACAAAAACATTTATCGGAAACTTATCAAAGCAAAACTGATAAGCAACATGTTCTAGATAATCCAGATACGTATACCGGACCAATGGAAATGACAGAATATGATACATTTGTTTATGATGAAGCCTCACAATCAATAATTGCAAAAAAACTAGAAATCATTCCTGGTTTGTATAAATTGTTTGACGAAGGCATTGTAAATTGTCGTGATCATGTAAAGCGTATGGAATCCGCGATCGCCGCTAAAAAAGAAAATGTTCTACCAGTATCTAAAATTAATATTAGTATTAGTGATGATGGCACAATTACGATGAGAAACGACGGCAATGGTATCGATATTGTTAAACATCCAGAGAATGACCTGTGGATTCCAGAAATGATTTTTGGACATCTGCGCACGTCAACCAATTATAATAAAGATGAAAAAAAAATCATTGGCGGCAAGAATGGTTTTGGTTTTAAACTAGTACTTATTTGGTCTACTTGGGGAAAAATCGAGACGATTGATCATGTTCGCGGATTAGCCTACACGCAAGAATTTGTCGATAATTTAAATGAAATTAAAAAGCCAAAAATCACCAAGAGTAAAAGAAAACCTTATACCGAAGTCGTATTTAAACCAGATTATAAACGTTTGGGCATGGATAATTTAACACCTGATATGATTAATTTGTTTAAGCGTCGCGTGTATGATATTGCGGCGGTGACCAATAAGTCGGTTAAAGTAAGTTTAAATGATGTGCAAATTCCGGTACAAAATTACCAAAAATATGTGGACATGTATATTGGGAGTAAAGCAGAAACAAAAAGAATTTATGAATCTGCGAATGACAGATGGGAATATGCTGTCTGTCTGTCAAAAAAAGAAGAATTTGTGCAAGTTTCAAAAGTAAATGGTATTTTCACCAGCAAGGGCGGTAAACATGTAGAGTATATCATGAATCAAATCGTTCGTAAATTATCAGCATATATCAAAAAGAAAAAGAAAATAGATGTGAAGGCGGCCACAATTAAAGAGCAACTGATGTTGTTTGTGCGATGTGATATTGAAAATCCAACTTTTGATAGTCAAACCAAAGATTATATGACGACACCTATCAGTAAATTTGGTTCATCATGTGAAGTAAGCGACAAATTTATAGATAATATCGCGAAAATGGGGGTGATGGATGCCGCCTGTGCTCTTACAGAGGTGAAAGAAAACAACAATGCCAAAAAAACAGATGGTACCAAAACAAAAAGTGTGCGTGGTATCCCGAAGCTAATCGATGCTAATCTAGCAGGAACCAAAGATAGCGACAAGTGTGTTCTGATCTTGTGTGAGGGAGATTCAGCCAAGGCTGGTATTGTATCGGGTCTTTCTAAAGAAGATCGTGCATATTATGGTGTATATCCGTTGAAGGGTAAACTACGCAATGTACGTGGAGAAGCACCGAAATGTTTCGCGGATAATAAAGAAATAAATGAAATAAAAAAAATTATGGGCTTGGAAACCAAGTTTATATATACTGCGGAGACCGCCCGAAAAAAACTCAGGTATGGTAAAATAGTCTTTATGACCGACCAAGATTTAGATGGCAGCCACATTAAAGGCTTGGGAATTAATTTATTTGATTCTGAGTGGGAGACTTTGCTAAATATTAAAGATTTCATGGGATTTATGAATACGCCTATACTGAAAGCGAAAAAAGGTAATAACGAGTTGCGATTTTACAATGAGGGCGAATATGAGAACTGGAAAAAAGAAAATGCAACTTCTGGGTGGAAAATTAAATATTACAAAGGTTTGGGTACCAGTACTAGTAAAGAATTTAAAGAATATATGGAACATAAAAAAATTGTGCATTTTGCTAGTATAGACGATACCAAATGTGATTCAATTGACATGGTGTTCAATAAAAAGCGTGCTACAGATCGTAAAGCATGGTTAGAAGATTACGATCGAGAAGCTATTGTTGATACAAACAAAGAGATGATTAGCTATGATGAGTTTATAAATCGCGAGATGATTCACTTCTCAAAATATGATTGTGAACGTTCCATACCAAATATGATGGATGGCATGAAAACGAGTTTGCGAAAAGTATTATATACCGCGTTTAAGCGCAAATTGAAAAATGAGATTAAAGTAGCACAATTTAGTGGCTCGGTCTCGGAAACGAGTTGTTATCATCATGGTGAGAATAGTTTGAATGGAGCAATTATTGGCATGGCTCAAGATTTTGTGGGGTCTAATAATATTAATGTCCTTGAACCGAAAGGTCAATTTGGAACAAGGTTGCAAGGTGGCGCTGATTCGGCCTCGGAAAGGTATATTTATACCAATCTAAATCCTCTCACACGAGAAATTTTTAAAGAAGAGGATGATATTGTTCTAGATTATTTAAATGACGATGGCACTTTTGTGGAGCCAGTTTATTATGCTCCGATTATACCCATGATTTTGGTGAATGGTAGCAAAGGTATTGGTACAGGTTTCAGTACTGATATCATGTGTTATAATGTTCTACATATTATTGATTATATGGACACAAAATTAAAAAAGACTGCAAAAGATATTGATATTTTGCCATACTATCAAGGTTTTAAAGGCACCATTAGTCATATTAGTGCCGACAAATATTTGATTAAAGGCAAATATGATATTATATCTGCAACACAAATAAGAATTACCGAGTTGCCCGTTGGAACATGGACCGATAATTATAAACAAGATCTTGAAAATATGATTGATAAAGCAGGCACAGCTAAAAAAGATAAAAGTAAAATTCTAATCACAGATTATTTGGATATGAGTACTGACAAGAGTGTGGAGATTATTGTATCTTTAACACGTGGTGTCATGAATGGTCTTGTTGCTAAAGAAACAGAATATGGTTGTAATGCCCTTGAAAAGTTGTTAAAGCTATATACCACCAAAACAACTACAAATATGCACATGTTTGATGAAAAAGAAAAACTGAAAAAGTTCGACAATATCAAAGATATTATTGATCACTATATGGGTGTGCGCTATGAGTTATATAGTAAGCGCAAAGAGTATATGATTACAGAGTTGACGAAAGAGGTGTCTACATTAACAAACAAGGCCAGGTTTATTACCGAACTTTTGAATGATACTTTAGACCTTCGACACAAAAAATCAGTGGAGGTGCAAGCTATATTGAAAGAGAAATCATATGACACATTAGATAATGATGAGACATATAAATATTTAATTAAACTGCCGATGGATTCAGTCACAACAGAAAATGTGGCTAAATTACTAAAAGAAAAAGGCGATAAAGAAAGTCAGTTAAAAATCATCAACGACACTACAGAAACACAAATGTGGTTGACAGAATTAGATGATCTACGAGATAAATACCAACAATATAAGCAAGGACGTGAGACAGAACTTAGTAAAGAAACAAAAATAATTATAAAGAAAAAGAAAAAGAAGTAAAAAGAACAAGCAGTAAAAGTTTTGACATTATAGTTTAAAAGAAATTTTTTAAAATTAATTGTTTATCGTTTGTTTTAGAATAAATGGGATTAGATAAAGGTACCGCTAATGAGCTAACATCTTTTTTATATTGCATGTATCCTTTTGCTTCGCCATACACTTGTTTAACACAATAATCCAATACAATTTTATTTAGCTCACGAACTTGTCCTTTAATATCATTTTTTTGGTTGGTGGAGTTTTGTAAAAAAACACTGCGCATGATTATCTTAAGCTCATCACAAGATTGCGGTCCAATATGATACTCACCAGAAGATAAATTATAAACACCTTGCATTATACCATATTGCAAAGCATTAATATTTTCAACAGAAAAAAATAGTTTTGATAATTGTGTACTATACCAATTGCCAGTCATTGCATCGGAATAAGAAGAACATTTATGATCAGTATGAATTTTATCACTCATTGCTAGCAATGCAGTAGTATCAGGTTGGATTATGTTTATTCGTCCATTATTAGTAGACCTTTCCATTGTATATTCATACTTTAGAAAAAAAAAATACTATTATAATATAATGAATGGGTTTCAAAGTATTGTTTTAATCGTAGCATTTTGTATTTTGATAATATGCTTAATATTACTGGCGATGGCCATAACAGGAACCTCCGATGATGTATTCCCGCCCGTCATAGCTAATTGTCCAGATTATTGGACAGCCAGGATAGATAAAGATGATAAACCCTATTGCGATAATACATATAACTTAGGGAAACAAACCCACGAGTGTCGCGATTCAGTACTTCAAACTAAAACATCTAATTGTGAAAAACAAAAGTGGGCTAGGAAATGCAACTTAACCTGGGATGGCATCACAAATAATATAGACTTATGTAATTCTATTTCATAACTAAAGGATATTATTATTATTAATATTATTATTATTAATATTATTAATATTATTAATATTATTAATATTATTATTATTAATATTATTATTATTAATATTATTAATATTATTAATATTATTAATATTATTATTAATATTATTAATTGTAATATTATCATTTATAAATAAAACTTCACAACAATAAAACAACATAAAGGTTGAATTTAACAAAATATAAATGGAAGCAATTAATTTAAATGAAATACTAAACAGAAATGAGATTACCCATAAATTTAAGCAAATATTAGATAGTTTTCAAAAAAATAAAACAAATTTATTGCAAAAGCGAGGAATTTATATTTATGGTGCACCTGGTAGCGGCAAAACAACATTTGTTTTAAACTTATTGAACGAGTTAGGGTATGATGTTATAAAATATGATGCAGGTGATATACGTAATAAAAACATTATAGATACCATCACCAAAGATAATATGTCAGATAAAAACATTATGAGTTTATTTTATAATAAAGTAAAACCATTAGCTATCTTGATGGATGAAATAGATGGTATGAATAATGGTGATAAAGGTGGTATTAATTCATTAATAAAATTAATAAGACCCAAAAAAACAAAAAAGCAAAAAAATGAAGATATAACGTATAATCCAATAATATGCATTGGGAATTATCACATTGATAAAAAAATAAAAGAATTAATGAAGGTTTGTACACCTATAGAGCTTGTTCAACCAACTAATACCCAAATTAGAACTATAATAGATCAAGTGATGCCAGAATTAGAAAGTAATTTAAAAATAACAATGACCGATTTTTTAAACGGAGATCTTAGAAAACTATCTTCTATCTGCGAAATATATAAAAATCAGTATAGTATTTTAAAAAATGAAATCGTACAAAAAATTTTTAAACCGCGATCGTACAATGAAAATACCAAAGAAATCACAAAAAAACTTTTAAGTAAAAAACATTATATACAGGAACACTTAACAACCATGAACGAAACCGACAGAACGATAGTGGGTTTACTTTGGCACGAAAATATAGTTGATCCGTTGGAATTGGTCGAAAAAAAATATACGATACCCTTTTATTTAAATTTATTAAATAAGATTTGCTTATCTGATTACATGGATCGCATTATTTTTCAAAAACAAATTTGGCAGTTAAATGAAATGAGTTCACTCATCAAAACATTTGAAACAAATAACAAATTCCATGATTGGAAACATAAACCAACATTTAAAGCAAATAATGATATAAGGTTCACCAAAGTATTAACAAAATATAGTACAGAATATAATAACAAAACGTTTATACAAAATCTATGCCAAACGATAAATGTAGATAAAAAAGATTTGTTGAATCTTTTTTTACATATTCGAAACACCCATACCGAAGAAGAACAAAATGATTTTTTTGAATCATATGAATTAAATAAACTGGATGTCGCGAGAATATATAGGTATATCGATCGATATACTACCTAGTAATGAATAAGTATTTATACAATATTGTATAAAAAATATTGTATAGAAAATATTGTATAGAAAATATTGTATAGAAAATATTGTATAGAAAATTATATTAATCCATCATATCAAGACGAATGTGTTTTGTTTTATTGTATACACCAATATCAACTTTATTCTCTTTACCCAATAACTGCTGTTGATACTCGCGCCATCTATCAGAGACAGCAGCATCGCGCTTAATACCGCGATGTTGCATATACTCTATTGGGTTATCATAATACAGAAAATTAGGATCTTTATCAATAGCATTTTCTCGATCGGCCATATTATTTAAAAATCCACTAGAATTAAAATAACCGGATGTATCCACTACTTTATACAAACGCAATGAATCTGCAGATCCAACCTTGTAATTATATTTTTCACCAGTCATTGCATTCACAATATAGTGTCCAACGTTATTTGATGGATAGCACCTAGAAGATACAAATCTTTTCATTGACATATCACCTTATGTTAATAGAACATTTATTATTTAAATATGTTTTTTAAATAATAAATTGCAGGCTAATATTTTTATGTATGGTGTTGAATTAATCACGCAACACTATTAGGAGTATTGGCAGCAGCAGCAGCAGCACTCTCGCCTTCGGCAGCAGCACCCACAGCAGCAGTATCCGTCTCGCCTTCGGCAGCAGCATTATCAGCAGCTGTATCCGTCTCGCCTTCGGCAGCAGCACCCTCAGCAGCTGTAGCCGTCTCGCCGTCGCCATTAGCGTCTTGCTCATTTGAGAGAACCTCAATATTTATATTATTTTCTTTCAATAACATTTTCAGATTATTAATTTCTTTCTCCTTTTCTAAAATTTGTTTTTGCAAATCTAACACGTTTTTGGTTTGTTTATTTAACATATTTGCTATTTGCTGTGCATTAAAATTTTTATTATTACCCTCATTATCTGTTAATGTAATTTTTGGTTCGTTTAGATCTTTATTTTTGTCTTCCATAATTTTTTGTTGCCGTAATACCTCGGGTTTTAACTCTGGCGCACCATCTTTATAATTTTCTAACAATGGATCAATATAATCCATGTAAAAGGCTAACAGATTTTCATCTTTTATAAAGCTGTCCGCGGTTAAATCAGATTTTTTAACAAATATAGGATTAATATTTTCCAATAATTTTTTTTTATCAAACGTATTATGGTTATGCGAGACTACCAAAATTGTTTTGTTTGAATCTAATTGTACAAAAGGGATAGTATAATTTTTCAAAAAATGCTTTTCTTCGGCTAACGCGGCATCATCCTCAAAAGAGGTAATATCTAATAATTCTTTTCGAAATGCAAAAGTTCCAGCTGTCGCATGGTTAGGTCCATATGGTCCAAATTGATACATTTGAGATATATGTTTAAAATATATGTGAATGATACTACTACCAGCACAATAAGCACTTGGATGTTGTTTTAACATCTGTACAGAATGTGAAACGCGCTTAGGTGATTGATAATCATCGTCATCCATATATATAATAATATCTCCTTTGGCCTTTTTATTCAATAAATTTCTTTTTTTCCCGAGAACCATTTGCTCATCATATGCATAATATCTTACTTGCGGAATATCTTTCACCAAATCACCAATTTTGTCAGTACCATCATCAATAATGATCCATTCCATTTTATTTTTTGGATAATCTTGATGATTAAAACAATCTATCATAGATGATATAAAAGGGCGGCGATTGAAGGTAGGTGTGCAAATACTGACAAAAGGATGTTTTGTTTTTAGTTTTTTTAGTTTCTTCGGGCGATTCATTAACAATATATAATTATATGTATTTATATTTATTTAACTAGTATATTTTATTTACTGACTTTTTTTTTCATCATATCATCAATAGCTCCTTCCGCCTTTTCTAAGCTAACTTTAACAGAGGGAACATAATTTTTATATTCATACCATAAGAAACATATAACCATACCGAATACCACTTCCGGTTTCAGCGTATTATATGCTGAAAAGAAAGTTAATATCAAGAATAACCTTCTTAAACTTGCACGTACGTTTGTACAATTTCTTAGTTGTGTTTTGAATTTCGAACCAGTCGATCCAAATGAACCAAACCATACTTTAATCACAATATAGTATAAAGCATATAAAATAAACAATATGCCTAGTGGCCATGTTAACAGCATAGCTAATGGACCAGTAAATATTGCACAAATAAGCAAAAACATACCTACTCTACCTAAATTGAATTCATAGAGAGCCCACATTAGTGGTACCGAGGAAAACCATATCAAACAAGCGATAAATGAGCCAAACATAAGACCAAAAACACTAATAAATGCCGAAATAATAATATTACTACTAGAAGATACCATAAAGCTATAAATGATCCATGATAATGATGTTTTAACCCCTAAGTTAAATCTGGTCATGATGCTAGATAATGTTTGATAGCCAAATAACCAACCCATACCTTGACCTGTTTGATCAAATGAACAACCAAAAAAGAATCTCATCCAATTTACGGCATTTGTCATAAATCCTTGCCACGCCGTTTTCATCCACTCCATAAAGTCCCCACCCTTTGCTTTAAGGTCTTCGGCTCTTTCGGACATGGTGTCTTTAAAAGCCGATTTTTGTTGTTTTCTTTTTACTTCCGCTAATTTTTGCTGAAGTTTAATATCTTCTTTCATTTGTTTATGTCTCATTTTGGCATCTTCGATTTTTTCTTTCTTCAATAGTTTAAATTTCATTTTCATTTGGTCTTTTTCTTGTTTAATATTTAGTTTTCGCTCTTTAAAATACGCAGCCTGGGCTAATTTACGTTTGCGTTCGCGCATTTTTGCGAGTTGTTGTTGTTTTCTCAATTCTAATTCATGCGCCTTCTTCTCCATCTGACTAGATTGTCGCATCCATGTTTCTCTCTCTTTATTGGACATTTTCATTAGTTCTCTATTGCTACGAAATTTAAAATTAGAATTTGCCATCTGTTCGGCATCACTCGGCGTCAAATTTATTTTGGCTTCAGCATCAATAGCTTCTAATCTACTTTGATAAGCATCATCAGTCGCCTTTTGTCTTTCTTCTATTTTTTTATCTGTTTCTTGACGCAATTTCTCTTTTCCCTCCTCATATTCTTTATTTCCCTGGCGCAATTGCGCGGCGTGAATTCCATCCAGACCTTTCATATTTCCCGCCACTGCCGCCGCCTGTGCATAGCACTCCGCCTTCCCTTTCTCCCCCTTCTTCATTTTATCACATCCTTCCCGCAATTCTTGAGCTTGTTGGTTTAATGCAGCTTGCTTTCTTTCTTGTCTTTCTCTATAGGCATCAGAACTCATATAGTTTTGTCCGTCACCATAACCTATTCTTTTAGCGGTTTGTGCACTGGCATAGTTGGCAGCACTTGCGGCGCCCTTGTATGCCTTACTTGCACCACTTTTAATGGACGAAGCCAACTTTGCGCCAAATCCTCCCCCTGCTTGTTGGCGCTGACGTGCGTCTTCGGCTGTGCCTTCACCTTCTCCTTCAGGATTAAATTGTTTCTTAAGCGCGCCCAACGTGCACTCTGCTGAATTAATAGTAGCGACACCCAACTTGCCCGCAAATTTGACAAGACCTGCCCCAACCCCACCTTCGGTACCACCCGTTTGAACACCACCCGTTTGAGCACCACCCGTTTGAGCACCGCCTGATTGAGCACTGGTGTCCCCTTTATTTTGTTGTGTTCTTGCGTCTTTTAATGCTTGAGTACGTTCTATCTTTTCTTGGTGCATACTTGTTCTAATTTCATCAGCGTCTCTCTTAGCTTGCTGCAATTTTCGTTCATTTTCGGCGTTCCATGTACCATACAAAACACAACCTTCATATTCACTATCCCAAACAGCGTAGTTGGGGTTGGCATCATTTAAGTTTTTAATTGTATCTATCGAAGTTCCTAAGGGAAAACAATCAACATGTGTGGTTTCACCTTCCTTTATCGGATGTTCCAACTCCGGACAGCATGTTTTTTTTAATTTCATTTCATTGCGTTGTTCATCCGTATATGTAGCCGTAATTTGTTTGCCTCTACTTCCTTGTTGCAAATTAGAAGTACAATTAGCATCACCTTCATTTTCTTTCAAGACATTTAATAAGTATGAATAACCTGGGGGATAAAATGATTTAAGCACATCTCGCGGAAGACTATTAAAATAAATAACATGCGAACCTAATTTCCAAACTATCCAAACATATATTGCATTTTTTATAACAGATATTGAAAACTCTGTTAAAGCAGGTTTCATATCAAAAATTTGATTTTTAACATTTTTACTAAAATCAATTATGTTT
>Ga0163111_10000357_pt1 | contig 27605 bp, 27 predicted proteins | sample CRUFie1St18metaG_FD_109645 | JGI IMG/M metagenome (GOLD analysis project Ga0163111, IMG submission 109645) | Marine microbial communities from the Costa Rica Dome - CRUD Field 142mm St18 metaG | ecosystem: Environmental > Aquatic > Marine > Oceanic > Photic zone | place: Costa Rica: the Eastern... | reverse complement strand
GGAGCGCGAGCGACTTGGCTCTACCGGCCTAGGTTTCGGGGTTGCAATACCCCACTGCCGAATGGCCTGCCAATCCATTCATGCCACCTTCATGTCCTTAGAGGAGTCCGTGGACTATGAGGCACTGGACAACGAAGGCGTGGATCTGCTGTTTGTATTGGTGGTGCCGAAAAATGAAACCCATGCACACTTGGACGTACTCGCCGAGCTCGCCACGGTTTTTAGTTCTGCCGAACATCGCTCAGCTTTGCGACAATGCGATAACGCAGATGCAATCCTGAGCTGCCTTCAACGGATCGACGCGGCAGCACCTGACGCTAAACGCGCATGAAACTCTTCATCATTAGTGGCCGATCTGGTTCAGGAAAATCAACGGTGCTTCGAGCCTTGGAGGATAATGCCTACCAGTGCATCGACAATTTACCGGTCACCCTATTGCATAGTCTGGTGGAGGAAAATCTTAATAGAGCTGGTGCCGCACCTACCCAACTGGCAGTTTGTATCGATGCGCGGAGTCAGGCGTTACAGACCTTTCCGGAGATCTTGCAGAGCTTACCGCTGGCCAAAAAAGACCGACGTGTCGTCTATCTTGATGCCAAGAGTCCAACCTTAGTTAAACGTTTTAGTGAAACTCGGCGCAGACACCCGCTGACTTCAAATAACATCGACCTGCGCCAGGCGATTGATATGGAAGCCCAGGTGCTAGCGACCATAGCCGACCTGGCCGACCTCACCCTCGATACAACTCAGTTGAGCACTCAACAGTTAGCGGCGCATTTCGTGGACCGTGTATTGGATCACAGCTCGCACAATATCAATCTGCTATTTCGGTCGTTTGGATTCAAATATGGCGTCCCCGTCGATGCAGATTTTGTCTTTGACCTGCGCTGCTTACCGAATCCTCACTGGGATCAGGCGTTACGCAGCCTGTCGGGCCTGGATCGCCCAGTACAAGAATATTTACAAAATCAGCCCATGGTTAATGAGATGTTCGAGGACATCACTAATATCCTCGCCCGTTGGGTGCCGCGATTTGAGGCGAACTCTAGGGTCTACATGACGGTAGCCATTGGCTGCACTGGTGGCCAACATCGCAGTGTCTATATGGCACAACGATTGGCCGAGCATCTGACTAACGATTACGATAATGTTCTAGTCAGACATCGAGAACTAAATCGTCGTTAGTCATCACACTTAGCGACTGACGCGCCGCTTGGATGTGGTTAATATCCCCCTGATTTCTGACCTTGGCCCAATTATGCGCGACGCCAGCCTGACACTCATCAACCCACTTGGCTTGCATGCCCGGGCGGCAGCCAAATTTGTTGGTGTCGCCAAGGCTTTCAGCAGCGAGGTATCAATTCAGGTCGACACTAAGAAAGCCGACGGCAAAAGCATCATGGACCTATTAATGCTCGGTGCACCCGTGGGTAGCCAGGTCACTATGACTCTGAATGGCGCCGACGAAAATGAGGCCTGCGATGCCCTGAGCGCCTTAATCCAAGCCGGGTTCCACGAATTAGACGATTGAATCTATGACTAGCCCGCTGCGACTTGAAGAATTGATCGAGAATATACCCCTCGAAGATGCCGTCGAGAGCAAATTTCTTTTAGCGTCGCTGCGACCCAGCGAAATTGCCCACGCTCTTGAGAGTACCCGGCCCACTACTAGGCGGGTCATCTGGCAATTGCTGGAGGAAGACGGCCGCAATCAAACCCTGCAACATATGAGCGACGAAGTGCGCGCAGAGTTTCTTGAGGCCATGGATACCGCGCAACTCGTTGCCGCTGCCGACGAGTTGCATACCGATGACTTCGCAGACATCTTGCAGCAACTACCGAAAACCATCAGCGAACAAGTACTAGCAAGTCTCGACAGCAGAGACCGAGCTCGTGTTGAAGCCGTTCTATCCTTTCCCGAGGACAGCGCGGGCGGCCTCATGGATACGGATACCATTACTGTGCGACCTCGGCATACTCTGGTGTTGGTATTGCGCTACCTGCGTTTACGCAAAGAGCTGCCCCCAGGCACCGACGCACTAATCGTGGTGAATAGCGATGACCAGTATCTGGGCATGTTGCCGTTGGCAAAAGTTCTTACTTCAGACCCGTCTGTTACCGTTCGCGAAATCATGGACAGCGATGTCCCCGCCATGCACGTTGCCCAGCCTGATACAGAAATCGCGCGCATGTTCTCCGATCGAGATCTAATAAGCGCTGCTGTCGTAGACGATGGGGGCCACTTGCTAGGGCGCATCACCATCGATGACGTCGTCGACGTCATCATAGAAGACGCAGAAGAGGCGGTCCTTGGCCCAGCAGGGTTAGACGTCGACGAGGATACATTTGCTCCGGTGCATCGAACCGTGGGGCGCCGTGCTACATGGCTGGGCATCAATTTACTGACGGCTTTTGCCGCTGCCGCAGTAATTAATGTGTTTGAGGAGACAATCGTTAAAGTAGTGGCGCTTGCAGTGCTGATGCCAATTGTTGCGAGCATGGGCGGCATCGCCGGCACCCAAACCCTGACCTTAGTGATAAGAGGTCAGGCGCTAGGCCAACTCAATCGCAGAAATATCTTGTGGATGTTAAATCGCGAATTCTTAATAGCGGCGTTGAATGGTCTACTTTGGGCGACTCTGGTCGCGATCACTGCAGCCATACTATTTGATGATCATCTGCTTGGCTGGGTCATCGCTACCGCCATGATGATCACTATTTTGGTTGCGGCTATTGCCGGAAGTCTGCTGCCGGGCCTACTGCGCAGCCTGGGTATAGACCCGGCCATCGCCGGCGGTGTGGTCCTAACCACAATCACCGACGTCGTGGGCTTTTTCGTTTTTCTCGGCTTGGCGAGCCTTGTTTACGCCTAGCCTATGACTCGCCGGCCACGGTCATCGGCGCCAACAATAAGCTTGGGGCGCGCACATTGCCACGCATATCTACATCGTCGCCCATGCGCACTATATTTTTCAGCATATCCCGCAAATTACCCGCAATAGTAAATTCATCGACCGGATGGGCGATTACCCCGTCCTCTACCCAAAAACCCGCCGCACCACGAGAATAGTCGCCGGTTACTCCATTTACGCCCTGGCCCATTAGTTCACAGATATACAGCCCTGTACCAAGTTCCTTGAGCAGTTCTTCTCGGCTAACCGATGGGCCCAACAATGCCAAGTTGTGCACCCCGCCGGCGTTGGCCGTAGTCGCCAGGTCTAGCTTACGTGCGGAATAAGCAGACAGGACGTAGCTATTCAGAATCCCTGCGTCAACGAACCGATTTGGACGCGTGGCAACACCATCCGCATCAAAATATGCGCCACCCAAGCTACGCGACAACAACGGAGACTCCTGAAGCGACAGCCAAGTCGGCAGAACCTGCTGCCCCAGACTGTCGAGCAAAAAGCTCGCCTTACGATACTGAGCACCACCGCTGATCGCGCCTAATAAGTGACCAATCAAACCGGAGGCCAGTTGCGGAGCTAACATAATGGGAAAAGTTCCCGTTGGCGCTTTCTGGGGCGCGAGTCGCGCAACTGTCCTTGCGCCAGCCGTTTGGCCGACATGCACCGCTGACTCAAGTTCATCGGCACTGCGCGCAACGGTATACCAATAGTCACGCTGCATGCCGTTTGCATCTTCGCCAATCAGCACGCAGCTCAAGCTGTGTCGGGTACTGGCATAGCTGCCAACAAAACCATGGCTATTGCCATACACGCGAATACCCTGTTGCGTGCCAATCTGCGCACCATCTGAGTTAACGATACGCGCATCGACATCCAACCCCGCCGATTCACATTCTATTGCCACCTGTTGAGCCGCATCGGGGTCCAAAAGCCAGGGATGATACATATCCAGATCCTCTGGCTGTTGCGGCATCAGCTCTGCATCCGCTAGGCCACAGTAGGGATCGTCTTCAGTAAATCGAGCGATATTCTTAGCAGCGGTTACCGTTTCTTTAATTGCGTCTACACTGCTGTCTGTAGTACTCGCTGTACCACGACGCTGGCCAAACTGAACCGTGATACCAAACCCGCGATCTTGATTGAACTCCAAAGTTTCAAGGTCGCCCTTGCGCACACTTACCCCAAGGCCTTCCTCGGCGCTGACAGACACCTCAGCCTGATCCGCTCCTTGCTGGCGCGCTTCTTTGAGAATATCGTGTACCAGCTGTTCTAACTCAGCTTGTTGCTTAATAAATTCCACTATTTTCTTCCCAGACGAATGACTGAAGAACCATCAAAAAGTGCACGCAAACGCGAAGCCACTCGATTACAAGATGTGGGACGCGCATTGACCCAACTCAAGGCCCAAGATTTAGCCACCTTCGAACTGCCTCCTTCCCTTAGCCTCGCGATTGAAGAACATGGCCGCATCAAAAGTCGCGAGGGCAGTCGCCGCCAGTTGCAATACATTGGCCGCCTTATGCGCAAACTCGATACCGAAGCGATCGAGCGCCAACTGCAGCACTTGCGAGGCGAATCTAATGCTGCGCGGCATGCCTTGCACATCGTTGAGCAATGGCGGGACCGCTTGCTTGAGGACCCGCAACATCTGACTGAACTGCTCCGCGAACAACCTCATATTGATCGTCAAAAGCTGCGCCAATTACTCAAACGCGTCACCAGCGCCGACTCAGCAAATGCAAATGAATTGCAATCTCCCGCGCAAAAAAAGGCTGCACGGGCACTATTCCGTTTCTTACGCGAACAACTAGAGACATCCGATACATTTTAGGCCTGCGTTCCGCCAACAACGATCTCATCGACCTTAAGGGTGGGCTGGCCTACGCCTACCGGCACTGACTGACCATCTTTACCACACACGCCTACTCCCGCATCCAGCCCAAGGTCATTACCCACCATAGACACCTTATTCATGACCTCGGGACCATTGCCTATGAGGGTTGCTCCACGTATCGGCGCCGTAACCTTGCCATCTTCAATCAGATAAGCCTCGGTAGCGGAAAACACGAAACGCCCTGAAGTGATGTCTACAGAACCACCACCAAAATTCACCGCGTATACACCCCGCGACACTGAGCGAATAATGTCCTCTGGCACATCCTGCCCAGGCAACATATAGGTATTGGTCATCCGCGGCATGGGCACATGGGCGTAGGACTGGCGGCGACCATTACCCGTTGCAGCAACATTCATGAGTCGAGCATTCAGCTTATCTTGCATGTAGCCACGCAAAATACCGTTTTCGATCAGCATAGTGTTTTGCGTCGGCGTTCCCTCGTCATCAACACTCAAGGACCCCCGACGCTCGGCCAAGGTGCCATCGTCTACTACCGAACAGAGACTGGAAGCAACTTGCTCGCCAACTCGGCCAGAAAATGCAGAGCTACCCTTACGGTTAAAGTCACCCTCTAGTCCATGCCCAACAGCTTCATGCAATAAAACTCCTGGCCAACCAGGGCCGAGTACCACCGGCATTGGCCCTGCCGGCGCGTCAACCGCATCCAAATTTATTAGCGCCATGCGCACTGCCTCACGCGCTAGATCGTCGGCCCAATCTCCGGCGGACAACGACGCCAGATCTCTGCGCCCACCGCCACCGGCACTACCACGCTCGCGCCGGCCTTGATCCTCGGCAATAACCGATACGTCCAACCGTACTAACGGACGAATGTCAGCGCTAAACGTTCCGTCACTGGCCATTACCAACATACTCGAGTGACTGGCTGCGATTCGCACATTGACTTCTTTGACTCTTGGATCAACGGCTCGAGCGGTTTGGTCTACCTGTTGCAACAAAGCGACTTTCTGCTCTTGAGACAAACTGCTTATAGGATCCTGAGTGTTATACAACGAGTCTGCACTGACCACTCGAAGACCCTGTGCAGGCCCGCGCGAACCAGCACCAGCTACTGACTTCGCAGCAACTGCGGCCTTGTGTAATCCATCAGCACGAATGTCTTCACAATAGGCAAAACCAGTTTTTTCGCCCGCTAACGCCCGCACCCCGATTCCTGCGTCAACCGAAAAAGCCCCATCTTTGACAATGCCGTCTTCAATACCGAAGGACTCGGAGCGAGCGCTCTGAATAAAAACCTCACCATAATCTACATTGCGCCCCAGCATATGCTCGATGGCACTCTGCACATCCGCAGACTCAATGCCCTTCGGCGCCAATAGCTCCGCCTCTACCCTCTGTATCAGTTCACTCATTTATTACTACTTATGATGTATTTTTCCGACCATCAAGACGTCTATGGTTCGTCTTTGTCTTTCTTAGCCACAGTGATGGCCGCTGGAATTTCTGCCGCGGGGGAAACATCAGCAGGATCAGCTGTTTCTGCCAGCGGCTCAGCGATGCTCTGAGTCCCACCACTATCCGTCACAGCGGGCTCAAGCGGCGGCGCCTCCGCCTCTTGAGCTGGCTCACCTATCGGCGCAAGGCTACCCGGTTGTGGTGCAGCTTTCATGCTTTTATCCCACAAACTTACAAACTTCACTTGAGGCTCTTCAAGCGTGCCGGTAATGGCAAACTTAGCACTGCTGAATTGCTGAATAGGCTTGCGCAGTATTTGCTCACCCAGCATAACACTCAGGCCCGCCACAGGATTTGCGAGCGCCAGATAAGCGCCGTACCAGGGCAATGAACTACTGACGGGCAGGGTAACGATCATTTCGTTATCGAGCATTTCTGAACGCAGATTAACGCGACCGCCAAATTCAAAAGAAGAGGATGGGCTTTCAACAATCATGCGGTCAGTAAATACCATTTCCTCTTGACCCACACTTACTGTGGCACTGAGTCGATCAAAACTCATACCATCATCGACGATGTCTGAAAAATCGAACTTATTGATTCTTTTGGCAAGTGCAGAGGGCGTGAACAAACTGATCAACCGTAAGCCATTAGCTGACGTATCAGCATCCAAAAATCGACCATTCTTGGCCTTGAAATTCATGCTGCCATGCAACCCCAGCAACTCTATATTTGGTGGCGAACCCGGCCATTGCAGATCCACCTGCAGCGAGGCGCTCTCGGTCTCCATTGTCGGCGCGAAGTCCCACATTGGCAGTGTAAGGGCAAGGTCATCGAGTGCTACGCGGCCGGAATAGGCCGTAGTGTTGTCGGACAAGTCCCAAATAAATTGGGCATTGCGCAGATGCACACCTCTCACATCCGCATTTAGCGCATCAAAGTTTATGCTGTCCTGGTCGGGCTTAATTTCAAATTGCCAGTTACCATAATCTTCATCGCCTATGCGCAGTTCCTCTACAGAGACCCACGCCGCAGGCAAGGATCGGCCCAGCTCAATGCTTAGGGGATCAGCAGCAGACAACCCAGCAACGTCGTTAGACAGATCCGCTTCTGGGTCAGCCGTTACAGAGTTCGGAGCAGGTAGCCGAAGAAAATCTAAATCTATGCCAAGACGCTCAGCATCAGTTAAGTCCACTCTGCCAACCAGGTCGTCGGCCTGCACCGAGAAAATGAATTCGCCAACGCGTCGACGACCTGCCAACCTAAGATCACCGAAAATCAAATCACCTACCACGAGTTCGCCCACTCGCAGGTTATCCATCTGCCAATCCACCGCATACTGGCCGCTTCCCACGGCCAACTGAGACCAAGCTTCAACATCGATCGCAGCCAAATTACCACCAATACTGACCCAATCTTGGTCCGCTTGGATCACTGCGGGAACAGCACTTAGGCCGATAGACCCTCGCAACACTCGGTCATCCAGATGCACCCAGCCCTGAGTATTCTGGTAGCGCCATTGCAAACTCTGATAACCGTCCAGAAATTGCAGATCAAAGCGGCTGGGCGACAATATTTTTTCGGTCTTACCCAGCTCTCCAGGCAAATTTACAGCCATACCTAGGAGATCCGTATCCACCACCAAAGCAGAAATACCGCCTCTCATATCGATAGATAGATCTGCACTGAATTGACTTTTACCGCTCAGCACGCCGAGATCAGAGAGACCAGCCAGGGTATAGATATCATCAGGGGTAAGGGCGCCGCGTACTGCAAAATTGATTTGTTGAGCGTCGCTGGTCACGGCAATTGAGGCTTGCTGACCAAAGATATTGCCAGCAAAACTGCCGGCTAACTGATGAGGCAGTGTGAATGTGCCTTGTCCTGCTGCGTTCTCTAAATTGAGCCGGTAGTCCGGCATGGACAGCGACATCTGCTCTGGTTGGAAATCTAAATCCAGCGCAAGCGGCGTCTCAGCATCCGCCGTCAACGGCAACCTCATGCTGCCCTGCAAACGCACATTGCCATTCGCCGACCAATCATTTCCGACAAAGGCAAAGGACGATCGGAGTGGCGTATCGCGCAGAAAATCAAGCAGTTGTGCTGCACCAGTCTGAGCATCAAATTGCACATCAGCGACACGCGCACCTGTACCGAGCGCTATTTGACTGGCGGCAAAACGCGCACCCGCCATTTCAGCTGATGATACTTGCACGCGGGTATTAGGGCCGGCGACATGGATATTGGCGGATACATTCTGTAACTCCGGCCAGCTGGGTTCGTAAATGATACGCCCCTGGGCCAAGTCGCTGCGTATTTCTAAGCGCCGTGCTAATTCGCCAGGGCGCTGTCGTAATTGGCCATGGTATGCGCCAAACAGACCATCCAACCGCCCTGCCTGGGGTGCCTGGCGGAGCCAGCTTTGTAGACCCTCGGCCATCTTGAAAGAAATATAGTCGGGTAGAACTGATGTATCTGCGCCATCCATGCCAAGTTGTATGCTGAAGCGTTGCTCATATGGGTTTTTCGGCCGGGTGACTGCGAACTGCACGGCGAGTGCACTGCCATGCCGCCGCGCTTTAATGTTCTGCCCGCGCAAGCCCATATGCCCAGGTTGTAAATGGAATTTGATAAGCCCTTGAACGTACTCAAAATCCCATACTCGGGCGAATAAGGTCGGAAACTGCAAATTGATGTCGTCAGCATTTAACTGCATCGCGATGTTTGCGCTATCGCCCCAGAAACGACCTTGAGCATTGCGTAAGCTCGGCGCCCCCCGATAACCCTGAGCAGACACATCGGACAGAGAAGCCGAGTAGGCTATTGCGCCTTGATTGCTGACATAGCCATACAAGCTATGAACTTTGCCACTTGGCGCCAATGCCGTTAACCATTCGTCAAAAATTGGCCAAATGCCCGCGCTTGGCTGGAGCACCGAAGTTATGGCAGCGAGATCTACGCCTTGGCTCCAGGCCATAAGCTCAGGCCACAGTTCATCCGCGACGAACTTGATCCGGAAGTGCAGGGGATCGAGGGCGATCGAATTAGAACGATCGACTCCAGATTGCAGATCTACCTTACGGGTCGTGCCATGAATGGCATCGCCCCTAGTTATCCACTCCGTATCAATACCCGCGCGTAAAGTTGGCATTGGCGCTGTCATATTCGTAGCGGACAGCAACGCCTGCGCAGCGAGTCGCCCTTGGCCGACGTCTTGTCGCTGACGCCAACGAGAATCCCCGGTTGTAATTACCATATCGGCGCTGCTGAAAAGCCCTGCGGGCAATGCTAGCCGCCCTGAGACACTGACATCCCGGGCCACCACTTGCTCGTCAGACCAAGACACCCGTTCAACCCAGGACACGCCAAGTTTGGTGGCTTCGGGCTTATTCGCGGCCAAAACCATATCGAGCATATGTTCATTACTAATATTCTGCGCTCGAATATCAGCACTAAAACCCATGGACTGACCCGTTTCCGGGTGAAATATCAGCTCTATCGCCCCAAACAACCGGTCCCCATGGCGCAGGCTTTTGACTATATCGAACGGCAAGACGATCCGTTGTTGGTTACGTAACCGCCAACCTACGGGTTGTTGTTCAAAATGGACTTCCGCCTGTTGCCAATACAAATGTCGCGGCACCCAAGCATTGCGAATTAAACTCTCTAGCGAATCCAGTTCCAGCTCAAGATTCTGAAATTGACCCGCACCAAAGGTCACCTTCTGCACTTGCAGGACCGGATTAATTCCGCGCCACTGTGCTTGCACCCCTTCAAGGCTGATTCTCTTTGAGGCCAGCATACTGTTCAGCTGCGGCGTGAACTCACTGGCAAAAAAAAGTAGTCCGCGCCCGGCCCCTAGGGTAAGTGCCGTAACGACAATCAAACCGCATAGAAAAAGTATTAGCGGGGCGACAACGTAGCGACGCAGTCTATCCTGGTATGGCAAACGCGTTGCGACCGACATATCAGGCAGCAAGGCCTAATTAGCCCACCGACCCCTGAACCATCGAGATATCAAATTGGCCAACCGCGAAATCAGGCTCCGCTTGCACACCAACCGCTGCCCTAATCTTTGCTCGAACGCCATCAAGGTAGGCGCCTTCATCGGACAACAATCGATCCACAACCGATTGATCAGCACGCACCAAAAACTCAAGATCCACGCCGCCCTTGCTCGATTTCGAACGCTTGATCAAATCACGGACGATGGCCTGACACGCCGCTTCAACCGAGGCATCGACACCATCTTCCGAAGTTGCCTGCATAAGCTGACCTAAACTCTGCCGCACGCGCTTGCGACTTAACTGCACAGTGCCGTGTTCAGAAAAATCCTCCACCCGCACCTGAGACGGATCAGCTGTAAAGGCCTCCTTTAGTATTGCCAGCACCTGTTGTTCGTGAGCCTTGTTTTGCATATCAATAAAGTCGATTACGACCAAGCCCCCCAAATTACGCAGACGTAATTGCGCCGGGATTGTTGCGGCAGCCTCCAGATTCACCTGGAGAGCCGTATCTTCGGCCGAACCTGCACCGGTGCCAAGAAAACTGCCGCTGTTAACATCAATACTGACAAGGGCCTGGGTTTGTTCAAAGATCAGCCCTGCGCCAGAAGGCAACGAATAACTCGGCTCCAATGCCTGTTGAATTTGTTCTTCTAGTCCAAGCTCCGCGAATAGATCCTCATCGCTGTAGCACAGTACGTCTCGACCAGACCATTGAGGCAAATGCTCTTGCGCAAAATTGCGCATCTGGGTGTATGTAGTTTCATCATCAACTGTGACCCTTTGCACATTCGGCCCAGCCAAGTCGCGCAGAATACGGCAGGCAAACGGCAGCTCGGCATACACGAGGCAAGGCGTTTTTTGCTGTTTGCTGGATTCGATATTTTGTAACAGTTCATTCCAGCTGTCGCAGAGCCGGGCAAAAGCCTCGGTTAAAGCGCTTTCGCTGGCACCTTCCGTCGCGGTGCGGACAATCAAACCAAAGTCCGTATCTGCCAATTGTCTCGACAAAATATCTTTCAGCCGTTGGCGCTCCGCAGTGCTATCGATACGCCGAGAAATACCCAATTGCCCCGGGCGCTGGGTCAGCACAAGCGCGTTGGTCGCTACAGAGAGCGACATCGTAAGTTTCGCGCCCTTGTCCTCAATGGCGTCCTTCACAACCTGCACGACAATTTCTTGCCCTTCATGCAGAAGCTTACGAATATCTACGCGGCGCCCATCGTTATCTGGCTCGGCCACCATAAGCGGCTTGGCAGTGACGTCCGCAGCGTGCAGGAATCCATGGCGCTGTTGGCCAATATCAACAAAGGCCGCCTGAATGCCTCCAATCACCCGTACTACTTTGCCGCGATAAACATTGCCAGTTAGGCTTCTGTGCTGCGCTCGGTCGATTTGCAGGTCACGCAATTTTTGATCCACAACTAATGCCGCTCGCGTCTCCGCAGAGCCAACGTTAATTACCAATTGCTCGGCAGTCTCACCGCCCTGCTTAGGTTGTTCGGTCAACGCGACCACTCCATGTATCTATGCCGAAGTGTTTCAGCATTAATTCTGTTTCCAACATTGGCAGTCCAATCACGGCACTAGGGCTGCCATGAATCTTTTCTACGAAAATACTGCCAATACCTTGTAACCCATAGCCCCCGGCTTTGTCTGCAGGCTCTTGTGTCCGCCAATAGGCATACGCCTCGTCCTCGGATACTGCACGAAAGCTGACGTCGCTGGCTACTACCTGAGTCCTAGAATCAGCAGCCGAAGCAACCGTTACGCCCGTTAAAACTCGGTGTGTCGTACCGGATAGACGCATCAGCATCTCAATACCATCCGCTCGGTCCATCGGTTTCCCTATAACCTCGTCACCGAGAGTGACGACCGTATCTGCCGCTATTACGACATAGCTCGGCCTATGAGTCAGTCCAGCAGCCGCTTTCGACTTAGACAGCCGCTCGACATAGGCCATTGGCATCTCACCAGCCGCTAAGCTTTCATCCACATCCGGCGACATCGTTTCAAACATCAAACCGATTTGTTGCAACAAACTGACCCGCCTCGGTGACGACGATGCTAACAAAACAGATGGGCAACAAATATCACTCACCGAAAACCTCTACGTGGTTCCAATGCTCTAAAAGATCGATAGGCGTATGGCCACAGCAAGCCGGTGCTTAAGGCCGTCGTAAGCGGCAGTAGATTCCAATCTTGATTCGCAAAAAAATTAAGACTGAAGCTCCTGACCACTTGCGCAAGCATTACAACGATAAAGACGATTAATGCTTGCTGAATAGCACCATACATCACGAAACGCTCGCGAAAGCGCAACGACAGATACGTTATGGTGGCGAACAATAAGCCGTTCAGACCCAAGGGTTCGCCTAATAAAACATCAACAACACTTCCAGCAAGCCAAGCCCACAACACCCCCAAGCGCGACCCGACACCTAACGCCCAATATATCAGTACCAGCAATAGCCACTGTGGCTGCCAAAGACTAATCCACTCGTACCAGCCAGCCGGCAGACGAGCAATGCTTAAGACAGCTGCGACAGAGGCCAAGAGCATCAGGACCAATGGATTCAAGATTCACCCTCCGAACGCGCAGCACGCGCCTGCTCTGCGGTAAAAACCACCAACAAAAATCGCGACTGATTTGTTCGAGCTAGGGGCCGCACCTCAACTTCAGCAAAAACAGAGGTCGCATCCAATACCACCGAAATCACTTCCCCCACGGGATAGCCGACCGGAAATCGCCCTCCCAAACCAGAAGTCTCCAAAAGGTCGCCAACACTAATGTCCATAGATACTGGCACATTCTCCAGCACCAGACTGTCTCGCGAGCCAGTACCGCCAGCGATACTGCGCGCCCCGTTTCGCGTGACCTGAACGGGAACCGCATGGTCTTTATCGATTAATAGGAGCACGCGACTCGTAGAATGACCAACCTCTACCAGTTGCCCGAACAAACCCTCAGCATCCAGTACCGCTTGCCCCACTCTTAAGCCGTCTACTGCACCTTTATCAATGATTACCTGATGCGCGCTCGGCGTAGATCGAACACTGACGATTTCTGCAATCAGCACCGACCCTGGCAATTTTTCTTTGGAGCCCAACAGCGCGCGCATGCGATCGTTATCAGCCTTGAGGGTCTGATAGCGTTGTGCTGTATGCGAGAGTGTTAACAGTTGTTGGCGCTGGCGCTGTAATTGCGCCAATAAATTTTCCCTACTGGTCAAACTCTCGCTGAGACTATTGCCCACCGCGTAAGGAGCTTCTGCGATAAAATACAGTGGACTCACAATCTGCAATAACAGCGCCCGCGTCGGTCGAAGATATTGTGAATAAGAATCTAGTGCCGCCAACCCCATCGACGCCAAAATCAAACCCAGCAGTAGATATCCTGCCCCGCTGCTTTTGACAAAAAGCGTTCTGATGACAAGCCTCTAACGGATTTGAGCTGATTCAAATGCTAGTGAAATAGCTCTGTCGATCATAGCGCGCTCTTAGATGTCGAGAAGGTGTGCGTTGCCTGCTTCATCCATTAACTCCAGTGCTTTACCTCCACCCCGGGCAACGCACGTGAGAGGGTCCTCGGCAATAATTACCGGCAACCCTGTTTCTTCAGCAAGCAGAATATCCAGATCCCGCAATAATGCGCCACCGCCTGTAAGCACCATGCCAGTATCCGCAATATCGGAAGCCAGTTCTGGGGGGCACTGTTCCAGCGCACTTTTGACCGCCTGTACAATCATAGACAGCGGCTCCTGCAAGGCTTCAAGAATTTCGTTGCTGTCCAAAGTGAAGCTACGCGGAATTCCTTCCGCCAAATTACGGCCCCGCACATCAATCTGGCGAATTTCTTTCTGCGGATAGGCAGCCCCCACTTCCTGCTTAATCCGCTCCGCCGTCGCCTCGCCGATTAAACTACCTTGAGTACGACGCACATAGGCGACAATTGATTCGTCGAAGCGGTCGCCGCCGACTCGAACAGTATCTGAGATAACAACACCGTTGAGCGAAATAATAGCAATCTCTGTAGTGCCGCCACCTATATCTACGACCATCGTGCCGACAGCCTCATGGACCGGCAGCCCTGCCCCAATAGCGGCCGCCATCGGCTCTTCTACCAGCCGAACATCCCGCGCTCCGGCCGATAACGCGCTTTCTCTGATTGCTCGACGTTCGACCTCCGTGGACTTACAAGGAACACATACAAGAACGCGAGGGCTCGGCCGAATGATGCTGTTTTCATGCACCTTGGCAATGAAGTACTTGAGCATCTTTTCTGTAACGAGGAAGTCTGCAATAACGCCGTCTTTAAGCGGGCGGATTGCCGTGATGTTACCGGGCGTACGCCCCAGCATGCGCTTGGCATCAAGACCCACCGCGGCAACACTCTTTTGATTACCTTGCATGCGGATCGCAACTACCGAGGGCTCGTTCAAAACAATTCCCGATTCACGAACGTAGATCAGCGTGTTCGCTGTTCCAAGGTCAATGGATAGATCTCGCGAGAACAATCCGCGGAAATACTTGAACATGCCTATGCTCCGGCGTCAGAAGGGTGAATGATAGGCATTCTTGACGCTAAAAGCACGGCGATACTGCAGGAATATCGCCATGATAACGTTACATTTTGTTGCATCGATCAAGCCCGGTAGCGGCCTAGCCGCTAATCTTCCCTGCAATTTTTCGAGCGTCCATTTACACTTGCCCCCTCTGACGCCTAACTGACTAAAAAAACATGAGCGAAGCCAAACCCACCATAGATCTTCCACATCTGGCCAATCTCGCACGCCTGAACTTTGATTCCGATAGCTCCGAATCGGCCCGGGCCGATCTGGAAAAAATCATTGCGATGATCGATGCCATGCAAGCGGTCAATACCGAAGGCGTGGCACCCTTATCTCACCCCTTAGACGGCGCCCAACGGCTGCGCCAAGATCTTGTTACCGAGACCGAACAACGGGACAACTTTCAGAGCACTGCGCCAGCCACGTCCGAAGGCTATTATCTAGTTCCACGAGTAGTTGATTAATGCCAGGTATAGCGACCCTCCGCGCCATGAGTAGCGCCTTAAAGAATCGGGTAATCTCCAGCACCGAGTTGACCCAAGAACATCTGGCAACAATAGCCGCAGATAAGACCAATAGCTTTATAACCGTCGCTAAAGACAGCGCGCTCGCACAAGCCAAGCGGGCAGAACAAATGCGCGAGCAAGGAAGCAGCCACCCGTTGACCGGCGTGCCGCTTGCGCATAAAGATATCTTCTGCACAAAGGGCATCACGACGACCTGCGGATCACGGATGTTAGAAAACTTCGTGGCACCCTATGACGCACATGTGGTCGCCTTACTGAACCAAGCGGGCATGGTCACCCTAGGTAAAACCAACATGGATGAATTCGCGATGGGTTCATCTAATGAATCCAGCCACTTTGGCCCAGTGAGCAATCCATGGAATATGGATAAGGTTCCTGGAGGTTCATCTGGCGGATCCGCGGCCGCAGTCGCAGCGGGCTTGGTTGCGTGCGCGACCGGAACCGATACCGGCGGATCTATACGTCAACCGGCCGCCCTTTGCGGCATCACCGGACTAAAACCAACTTATGGCCGTATCTCGCGCTACGGCATGATCGCCTTTGCCTCGAGTCTGGACCAAGCTGGGCCGATGACCTGCGACGCGGAAGACGCCGCGCTAATGCTTAGCGCCATGGCGGGCTTCGACAGCAAAGACTCAACCAGTGCGCAGCGCCAGGACGCTTGGCTCGCGGATTTTGCCGAACACGGCATTCCCGACCTGGAGCGGCCTTTGAAAATTGGCTTACCACAGGAATATTACGCTGATCTAAGCAATGGCAGCATCATTGAGGCAGTACAGAAAACACTTGCCCAGCAGGGACATGAGCTGGTTGATGTCAGCCTACCGCATACCCAGGCGGCTATTCCGGTTTACTACGTTATTGCCGGCGCCGAAGCCTCGACTAATCTATCCCGTTACGACGGTGTGCGCTTTGGCCATCGCTGTGAGAATCCGCAATCCCTCGAGGATCTATATAAGCGATCTCGCAGCGAGGGCTTCGGCGATGAGGTCAAACGCCGCATATTGACGGGTACATATACCCTTTCGGTGGGTTATTTCGATGCTTATTACATCAAAGCGCAACAGATTCGGCGTCTGATTTCTGAAGACTTCAACAATGTTTTTGCTAACGTCGATGTGTTGCTAACACCGACCAGTCCAACACCGGCATTTAGCCAAGGCCAGTTAAGCGACGACCCAATTGCCATGTACCAACAAGACTTATACACAGTGCCTACCAGCCTCGCAGGACTGCCCGCGCTCTCAATGCCATGCGGGTTCGTCGACGGGCTACCGGTGGGAGCGCAGCTGATCGCCCCAGCCTTCCGCGAAGATGTACTACTCGGCTTGGCCGCTCAGTACCAAAAACATAGCGATTGGCACCTGCAAAGACCCAACGGATTCCGTGTAAGCAAGGAGTGGGTAGCATGAGTTGGGAAGCGGTCATTGGATTGGAAATCCACGTACAACTAGCCACCCAGAGCAAAATTTTTTCTGGGGCTGCAACTACCTATGGCGCCGAGCCCAACGCTCAAGCGTGCGCGGTAGATTTGGGGTTGCCGGGGGTCTTACCGGTACTCAATGAGACTGCCGTTGAGATGGCCGTTAAATTCGGTTTAGCCATTGGTGCAGAGATTAATCTGCACTCCATCTTCGATCGAAAAAATTATTTTTATCCCGACCTGCCTAAGGGCTACCAAATCAGCCAATTTGCGACACCAATTGTGGGCCAGGGCGAGATAAAATTAGATCTAGCGGACGGCAGTCAGCGTGTCATCGGCATTACTCGTGCGCACCTCGAGGAAGATGCCGGGAAATCTGTCCATGACCTGTTTCCAGGACAAACCGGCATCGACCTAAATCGCACTGGCACCCCATTATTAGAAGTCGTCTCTGAGCCAGACTTGCGCTCCGCCAGCGAGGCAGCGGAATACTTTCGTCAAATGCATAGCCTTGTGAAATATCTGGGTATTTGTGACGGCAACCTCGCAGAGGGCAGCATGCGCTGCGATGCAAACGTCTCTGTTCGCCCCCATGGGCAAGAAGCATTCGGCGAACGCACCGAAATCAAAAACATCAATTCATTTCGCTTTGTCGAGCGCGCTATCGAGCTAGAAATCGAGCGCCAGATCGATGTCTTAGAAGCGGGCGGCACCATCCACCGGGAAACCCGGCTATTCGATGCCGATGCGGATGAAACCCGTTCCATGCGCAGCAAGGAACTTAGCGAAGATTACCGCTACTTCCCGGATCCAGACCTATTGCCACTGCATATAAGCTCAGCCTTTGTCCAAGCCGTGCGCGACAGCTTGCCTGAGTTGCCAGATGCGCGCTGTCAGCGCTATCAAGAGTCGATGGGGCTATCGGCCTACGACGCCGCAAGCCTAAGTAACGACTTGGATCGAGCTGAATTCTTCGAAGCTGTCGTCAGCGTTTGCAATAACCCCAAGCTCAGTGCCAACTGGTTGAATGGTGAACTCAGCGCATACCTTAATAATGCCGATTTAGAGATTGCTGCCAGTCCCGTCACCGCGGGTCAGTTAGGACAACTGATACAACGCATCGATGACGAGACACTGTCGTCAAAGACTGCGAAAGAATTATTCAAAGCTCTCTGGACCCAAGCCGATACAGAGTCCAATGTAGATGCCCTTATCGAGCAATTGGGGCTTAAGCAGATGAACGATGATGGCGAACTCAGCGCCATCGTATCCGGCGTGCTAGAAGCCAACCCCGATCAAGTCGCCGAACTAAAGTCAGGTAAGGATAAAGTACTGGGATTTTTAGTCGGCCAAGTCATGAAGGCCACCGGCGGCAAGGCCAATCCAAAGCAAGTTAACGAACTCATCCGCAAAAGCCTCTAGGGTGCTCCGGTGTTGACTATTGGTCGCGATAGTCCACCGCAGCAACCAAAACATCACGGCGGGATATCTGGCCGATCAGCGCACCTTCGTGGACAACCGGATAGCGACGTCGGTGTTCGTGGATGAAACGTTCAGCCAAGGTATAAATGTCTAAATTCCCGTCGACCGTATCAACGGGGGCCTGCATGTAGTCAGCAACAATGCCGAGCGGTTCGTTGTAATAACTGTCCTGAATCACCACCGACATTAAATCGACCTCCGACAAAATACCCACCAGCTTGCCACTGTCGTCTACTACTGGGGCACCGGAGATGCTGTGGGCGAGGATTTGGGTCATGGCCTCAACAACATTCATATCAGGGGTAAAGGTCACCAACTTTTTCGTCATATAGTCTTTTACTTTTAGCGAACGCATCTCCTTACTCCACATATAACAAAGGATAACCGTTAGACTATTCTTATATAACAACTGAATGCAACCACGGCGTTGGCCTGTTTTCCTAGCAACAAGACACGCTCCAAAGGGATTTTTCGCACCCTACCTTGCCGCTAAAACGCGTAGTACTATTGGGGTAAGACAAACCCAGGAGACGGGTTTTAACCATTACGAGATTGGGAGGGAACCATGAGCGACAAGCCTCTAGCGGCAGTACCGTATCTAAAAATTCCAGAGGGCGCAGACCCCTATCTGGAGGGGCATAAGTGCGGCAATTGTGGCGCAACTTTTCTCGGCGAACGCGATGTTTGCTCCAAGTGCGGCGCCCGAGATCAAATGTCTACGGTAACGTTGCCCAATACCGGCAAACTTTATTCATATTCCATCGTTTACCGATCCTTCCCGGGCATCGAAGTCCCTTATATCAGCGCCATTGTTGATCTCGACGACGGCACTGCTATCAAAGGAAACCTAATCAATGTGGAACCGGATCCTGAGAATATCGCCTTCGATATGCCTGTAGAGGTGGTCTATGACGACGCATTGGGACGCAAAGATGCCGATGGCAATGCTTACTTATCTTACTTTTTTCAACCCGCTGCTTCGGCCTAGCACAGTAGCGCGAATCATCACCTAGGGAGAATTACAATGACTGACGCATATATTGTTGGTGTAGACATGATCAAGTTCGGGCGTTTCCCGGACAAAACCGTACCGCAAATTGGCGCTCAAGCCGCACTGATGGCACTCGACGACTGCGGCCTCACGATTCAAGACATGCAGGCTCTGTACTGTGGCAATCTTGGCCAGGCCTCGGGCATGGTTGGTCAACGCATGCTGCAGGAAATTGGCCAGACCGGCATGCCGGTGGTCAACGTTTCCAATGCCTGCGCCACCGGCGCTACCGCCTTTCGCGAGGCCTGGGCTTCAGTTAAAGCTGGCCTTTACGACTGCGTATTGGCTGTGGGCGTTGAACAGATGGGCAAAGGCTTACTCGGCGGTGCTGGTGCCAAGGTCGGCATTCCGAAAGAAGGCTTATTGGGTTCCGGTACCATGCCTGCAGTTTTTGCCGAAGCCGGCATGGAGCACGCGCGCAAATACGGAACGACTTTCGAGCAGTTCGCTAAGGTGTCGGTAAAAAACCATCATCACTCAACCTTGAATCCAAAGGCCATGTATCAGATCGAAACGCCTTTGGATGAGGTCATGAATGCCGAGATGATTTCCTATCCGAATACCAAGCTAATGTGTTCGGTCAACGTAGATGGTTCTGCCGCTGCAGTGATTTGCTCAGAGAAGAAAGCCAGAGAGCTAGGGCTTATGAACCGCGCAATCAAAGTTCGCGCTTCAGTGTTGGCTTCTGATCCATGGCAGGAACGCGACTTGGTTATGCCCGATGTTAACTCCTGCACCCGCAAAGCCGCTGCAGAAGCCTACGAAATGGCTGGCGTCGGACCAGACGATATTAATTTGATCGAGTTACACGATTGCTTTGCTACGGCAGAGATTTTGCACTATGAAAATCTCGGCATTTGTAAAGATGGCGAGGCTGGCCGGCTGATTGATGAGGGCGAAGTCGCCTTGGGTGGGCGCATTCCAGTCAACGTATCTGGCGGACTGTTGTCCAAAGGCCATCCACTGGGCGCGACTGGCATCGCAAACATTTATGAAGTCAGCACCCATCTGCGCGGTGAAGCAGGCAGTCGTCAGGTTGAGGGGGCAAAGATTGGTCTGACTCATGTGATTGGTTTGGGCAGCGCCTGCGCCATTCATGTCTTGGAAAAAGCCAGCTAAACCTTTAGCTAACCCATGCAACGCCGGCCTAGGCCGGCGTTTTTGTTTCTATTGGGCGATCTATACACAGGAGTTTTATATGCGCATAGGTGTTGTCAGCGATACGCACAACAACCTAAAAAACGTTCGACGCATCGTTGAGCTTTTTAACGCGGCCGCGGTTGATCGGGTGATTCATACCGGCGACATCACCCAAGCCAAAACCATAGAGGTATTTAGCCAACTCGACGCACCCATGAGTGGCGTTTTTGGTAACAACGATCAAGAACGCACAAGCCTTGAAGCGGCCATCGAGCGTTACGGTTTCGAATTCTATGAGCCGCCGTTACAGCTCCGTTGGGACGATCGGGATATTATTGTTGTGCACGATCCATTGGAATTCGACGGCCATCTGAGCAACCAAGACATCGCATTACACGGCCACACCCATCGTTACCGCTGTGAACAGACCGAAGGACAGCTGATTTTTAATCCGGGTGAATGCGCCGGCATGATGAAGGGCTTGAATGCCATTGGCGTACTCGACACCACGGATCTTTCCACCGAGTTGCTGCGCTTTTAACGCTTACATTTCTTATCGTCTGAGTTTCATCGATGCGGTAGTCGCTGTCCACCAGCGTTATGACAAGCCTGCCTGATGCCGCCGAGGCTTTTTAGCCACAACCGACGGCATCACTTGCACCCGTTTTTATCCGCTCAGGCCATTAAGGATTTCGCCAATACGCGCCGCATTTGCACCCAAATCCGACTGACCTACCCTAGATATGCTGCGCACATCAACCTGCGTACCACCATCAGCAGCGGGTTGAACGCGCACTGCCACATCATCTTTAAAGCCAAACCAAAAAGTAGTTGCTGTAGCCTCTACTAAGCCGGCGTTCTTATTCACCGACACAATTTCCAAGCCCATATCGCGCAGCACCGCTTCAGCACGATCCACCACCTCGTCAGCAGACGCCTGCAGCGTCAGCGGTTTCACCCATGGGTAGGCTTTAGTTTGCTGCGGCGCTAACTCTGCGCTGTTATAGGCCAGTGGATTAGCTTTGGCCGCCGTGCGAAGAGCAACAATCTTGTCGAACTGTGGGGGATTTACCGTATCGGTAGAAATATTATGAATCGGCGGCACCGAGCTCGCTGCCGAGTACTGCATGCCAAGGATCCCTAACACCACAACACCAAGAAAAATACCGATCAACACCGTGGGTCGCTCGGCTACTAGGTTCTTACGCAAGCTGATGATGTAGGCAATAACGCCGAGGAAACTCGCGAGAGTCGCCAGCACAGCACCCGCGGCCAAAAACATAAACCCGCCAGTGAAGGCCCATAAACCGATCTTGGTGCCTAAGGCGCCCAGCGGCAGACACACCGCCGCAATCACGCCGCCGATGAGTATCGCCTGCGCCCACCACCGCTTAGCTGCTGTTTGTTCATTCATTTATCTTTCTTCCTATAACCTGCCGAATCGGCTAAGTGATCGTTGAACCGCCGTCTACGACGATATTTTGCCCGGTAGTAAAAGAACCTGCAGCCGATGCCAAATACACCGCAGCTCCGGCAATTTCACGCGGCTCTCCAATGCGTTGCAACGGATCGCCTTCGGTCCTCGCCTGCAGAATCTCCGGATTTTCCCAAAGTGCCCGAGCGAAATCAGTACGCACCAAACCAGGGGATATGCTATTCACTCGAATATTATGCTGCCCATACTCTACCGCCAAGTTACGCACCATTTGTACATCTGCAGCCTTGGAAATGCAGTAAGCACCGAGTACTGGACTCCCCTTCATACCACCAACACTGGATACAATGATAATCGAGCCGTCTTTGCGTTCGATCATTTCCGGCAGCACCATGTTCGCTAACCAATGGTTCGACTTGATGTTGATGCCGAGAATTTTATCAAACGCTTCATCAGGCAAGTCGCGCATAGAGCCGTAATACGGATTAACTGCCGCATTACACACCAGGACATCGATTTTACCGAGTGCAGCTCGAGTCTTGTCGACCAACTCTTGGAGATCTTCTTTACGCCCGATATGCGCTGGAATAACCGTCGCACCACCGGCTTCGTCAGCCAGCTCTTGATTGATGGCATCCGCCACTTCCTGACAAACATCTGCCTTGCGACTACTGATCACAACTTGCGCACCATGCCGAGCCATTTCCTCGGCAATGGCCCGACCAATACCCTTACTTGAGCCAGTGATTAACGCTACCTTGCCGGTTAAATCAAACAACGTGCTCGCCATACAATCCCTCCTGCATGCCTCTTTTTAGTTCTTGTTCTAGCGCGCCAAGCAAAACAAAAAGCACGCGCAATTACTAGCAGTGTCGAATGGCGCATCAACCTTAGCTAAGTTTTCGGGTATTATGCCGCGGCTCGCTCACAGCGAGTCATCAGCCATCACTACGGACTTAAAGGAACACTACTGTGACAGCACAATCCATGGACGAATTGGTTGCACTGGCAAAACGTCGAGGATTTATTTTTCAATCCAGTGACATTTATGGCGGCCTCCAAGGCGTCTACGACTACGGGCCTCTAGGAGTTGAGCTAAAAAATAATTTAAAGGCGGCATGGTGGCGCGCCATGGTCTACGAGCGCGACGACGTTGAGGGCCTGGACGCAGCAATTCTTACCAATCCGACCACGCTCAAACATTCCGGCCACGAGGATACCTTTACCGACCCCTTAGTCGACTGCCGCAGCTGCAAAAGTCGCTGGCGCGCAGACCACATTACCGACGGCATTTGCCCGGGCTGTGGAGCCAACGACCTCACCGAGCCACGCCCCTTTAATCTTATGTTTAAAACCCAAGTGGGTCCGGTGCAAGACGAAAATGGTAATTTCGCGTATTTGCGTCCAGAAACAGCTCAAGCCATTTTCACCAACTTTAAAAATGTGGTGGACTCCACCTCACCAAAACTGCCATTTGGTATCGCCCAGATCGGCAAAGCCTTTCGCAATGAGATCACCCCCCGCAACTTCATCTTCCGCGTGCGCGAGTTCGAGCAAATGGAGCTGGAATTCTTCGTGCGCCCCGGCGAGGACGACGACTGGCATGAACAGTGGGTGGAAGCGCGCCTGCAGTGGTGGGCACAACAAGGCGTGCCACGTGACACCATAGAGCTATACCACGTACCCAGTGATGAACTCGCCCACTACAGTAAGGCTACTGTGGATTTGATGTACCGCTTCCCCCATGGCGTGGAGGAACTTGAGGGTATTGCCAACCGTACCGACTTTGATCTGGGTTCCCACACCAAGAATCAGGGAGACTTTGATATCAACGCAACGGTGGCCCCAAATTCTGACTCCAATGCCAAGCTGGCGATTCAAGATCTACAGGGTAAGGGCTGGACAGTGCCTTACGTGATCGAACCATCTGCTGGTGTCGACCGCGGTGTGCTGGCGATTATGAACGAGGCGTATACGGTTGAAACTCTAGAAAACGGCTCCGAACGTACGGTCATGGCGTTCAAACCGCACCTGGCACCGATCAAGGTGGCGATCTTGCCGTTAAAACGCAACCACGAGGGCATCGTCGCCAAGGCCAAAGCCATTAAGAACGATTTAATGAGCTTGGGCATAGGCCGCATCTTTTACGAGGACACCGGCAATATCGGTAAAGGTTATCGCCGCCATGACGAGGTAGGCACACCACTGTGCGTGACCGTGGATTTTCAGACCATTGAAGAAGACGACACCGTTACCGTGCGCAATCGCGACACCATGGCACAAGAGCGTATAAACGTCGGCGACTTGGCGGATTACGTAAGCCGATTCATGCGGAGCTAACCGCTACCATGTCTGCTACGGACTGGCTGCTGCTGTCACTGACCTTGTTGGCTGGCGCCGCCAGTCCCGGCGCCAGCCTTGCCTTGGTGATGCAACGCGCCTTGCAATTCGGGCGCCAGGCCGGATTAATCGTCGGTATCAGTCACGGCATCGGCATCTTGTTTTATGCCGGCGCAGTAGCCCTGGGTGCCACTACCCTACAAAGCGAGTTCCCGCAGATTTTTCGCGGGCTACAAATCATCGGTCTGGGCTTTCTCGGCTACCTAGGCCTAACTATGCTTTGGGGGGGCTGGCGCAACCGCAGCGCGAAGGCGGCGACGGATACCCATTCCCTGACTCCGAAGAGCCGCACGAGTTTGGCCACCGAGGGATTCCTGATCGTTTTTTTCAATCCGAAAATCGCGATATTTTTCTTCGCAATTTTTAGCCAGTTTCTGCTCCCCGATCTCAGCCTGTACACGCGCACCGCCATGGCCAGCCTAGCCGGAGCCATCGACGCACTGTGGTATTGCGCCATAGCAACACTGGTGTCGCTGCCGATGGTGCAAATTCGTTTGCAGCAATATGCGTGGCAATTAGACATCGCTTTCGGCGCCACGCTGCTCGCAATTATGCTGTTATTGATATAACCCGCACCTGACTGCAATTGACCTAAAAATGTAACTGTAATAAAAGTGCACCGTTGATGTGTTTTTCGTCCATCCAGTATTTTAGGAGACACTAATGAAACTAGGACAAACTCACTGGCTGTGCACTTTGCGTCGCTCGTTAATCGCGTTCACCTTGGTCATATCCAGCCAACTTACCTACGCGGACTCGGAATACGCAGACGCATGGGGGCCGAGTATCGGCTCAACGGCGCCGATGTTGTCCGCCCTAGACCAAGACGGTAACCAACAGAATTTAGCTAGTCTTAGTGGCTCTCAAGGCCTGTTATTTGTATTCAATCGATCGGTTGATTGGTGACCCTTCTGCATTCGTCAGTTCGTGAAACTGAATGATATGAGAGACCAATTCGCAGCACTCGGCGTTAGCGTCGGTGGTATGACCTACGATAAGCCGGAAATCATCGAAGCATTTGATGAAAAATGGGACATCGACTTTCCCGTCCTAAAAGATGTAGATCGTCAGCATGTAGACGCCTGGGGTATCCGCAATCAAGAATACGGCCCGGGCACATTCGGCTACGGTATTCCCTACCCCGGTGTAGTTCTTATTTCTCCAGAGGGAGAAATCCTCGGCAAATGGGCAGAGAAAGGCTACCGATCCCGGGCAGATTGGTCAGAGGTACTGGCGGATGTCACAGCCATAATGAATAGTCGATAGATCGCCGAAATCTGCAGTACCTTACAGGGCCTTTTATGAGCAAATTCAAAGTCATTCTGAGCTGGGTAGGCATTATCTTGCTGGGTCTCGCCCACGGCTTGCTGGAGGATATTATGTTTATCCGCGTGTTGGTGGAGTACATCCCTGCCAGCTGGGACCTTACCGGAGATATTTTCTTTATTTTTACCGTGCCGCTGGCGCAGCTAATGACTTTTGCTATCACCGGCACACTGGCCTGGCGCTTTTTAGGTTTGCGCCATTTGCCAAAACTCGTAACGTTTTGGGGCTGTTGGATCTTTGCCCGAAGCGCTTTTCTGACATTTGCGCAAAATCCAATTGGCGACATTGCCATTTATTTGAGCTGGATCACATTGTGGTGTTTTTTAGTCGGTCTATACGCACGAAGGCGGTCAAAGCTTGGAGACGACGCGGGCTAACTAACTCGCGAGCACGATGCAAACAGGCCCGGGACGATTTATCCGAAATCGACATATGCCTCGAATGGATGATTTGGTGGGCCCACCAACCACCGAATAGTTACCTGAGACCATATTAAAAACATATTCACAAAGAAGCCGATGCCCAAAGGGCCCCCAAAAAAGCCCCCTTACAGCTATCTTAATGAAGCAAGCTGAGAAAGCCTGAGATTTATCAGGGTAGTCATATCACCATACTCCCTAGGCAGATATATAGGCTTGTGCGGAAATCCAGAGTTTCCTCCCTAGGAGGACTAAGCAAACTTTAGAGCCTCCCTGAAGATCATAACGACCAAACACGCGCTGGAAGTTGCAAAGCAGATAACTCTCAGCGTTACATTGTTGACTGTCACTTGAGTGATAGTGTGAAGGAGTCGTAGGCTAACGGAGGCCCAAGCCAAGCCGACATGAAGCGCATCCGTTTGAGCTGCCATGTAGATATAGGCGCAGGTTGCGAAAAATCACGTCGGTTGCTCAAAGATATGGTTGTAATTTTCAGTAATAAGGCGGAGGGGTCGAGGGAGTTGCGGTCGCAAATCTTCTCAATGCTCTGCAAACTGAAGGTTCCCCCAGTACTTGATTATTGGAGGAAGGCGAGATGCAAGAAGAACTACGATTAATAGACCGGATAACGCTATCATTCCAAGCATTGGATGCAAAAATTTCCATTAGTTTCCCCTAAATCTGAGTTTTAAAAGGCGTAGAACAAAGACTACAAGATTAGCGAAACGGAAAGACCGGGGGGGCTGCAGACCATGGGTGATAAAGTCTTCCTATGGGGCTCGGGGAAGCGGCCTGGGTTGTCTAGTTGCTATCGGTTCTGGAGAGGTACTTGAGAGAGCGTTCTTCTATTCCACCAGAAAATAACAGGGGTTATCAGTGCTGTTGGAAGCACCCACCACACCCATTCAGGTTCAAAAGGAGGATTAACGACTAAAACAGCAGTAATCACTGCAATAGTTCCTCCCATCATATTTGTTAAGTGTCTAGATATTCTTTCTTTTCCTGTTGCGGAATTATTTTTATAGCTCCGAAAGTCAGCATAGCCCAAAGCAATAGCAAGAAATCCGAAAACCAAAAGCACTATATATTGCGTATTACTATTCAAGAGGTAGATTGCAGCTAATATCCACATTCCTATTCCTGAGAAAATCATTAAGCCAATAGCAATCCAATCCAAGATAGTTGCAACTCCTTTTCTATTCCTTGCAAAGCGCATTCCCGCAAAAGCTAGATAAAAAGAAAAGATAGCTATAAGAAATAAAAAGATGTTGCTACTGATAATGGACATTGGAATAGCTGTTGAAAAGATAATTGCCATTCCCCAGAAATATGTTCTACCGGAAAGGACATGAGGTTTTGTACCCTTCGCTGATGAAACTGCAAGAGCAGCACTAAGTAGCGAAACTATTCCGGCTAGGATGTGTATTGGTAATAGAATCTGCATTTTGATGTTTACTTTTTTGCTACGATGTTTACTGCGTTAACATGATAAACAAATGATGTTTACAATGTAAACATTGGCTCCCTATGAGTTATCACAAAGAAAACTTAAAAGAACAACTTGTAGAAATTGCATGGGACATCTGCAAAACAGAGTCTTGGCAG
>Ga0163111_10000356_pt1 | contig 27617 bp, 16 predicted proteins | sample CRUFie1St18metaG_FD_109645 | JGI IMG/M metagenome (GOLD analysis project Ga0163111, IMG submission 109645) | Marine microbial communities from the Costa Rica Dome - CRUD Field 142mm St18 metaG | ecosystem: Environmental > Aquatic > Marine > Oceanic > Photic zone | place: Costa Rica: the Eastern... | reverse complement strand
GTTGGTTTGTAGGATTTTTAACTCCCTCCTTAATTAATTCATTAACAGCAGTTTCTTGATTGGTTGCTTTGTTTTTTTCAGCTTTTGCTTGAAAAGTATCTTGCTCTTTTAAAGCAGATATTTGAGTATCTACATCTTCTATTTTTCGGTCAATATCTTCCTTTAGTTTACCTTCTAAACCTTTTCTTTTTTCCATCAACTTTTCTCTTTGATTTAGAAGATCAGCAGCTGTTTCTATATTACCAGGCATTATTACTGTTCCTTTAGTTTGATTCAAGCCAGTTTGCATAGAATACACTTCTGCATAAACTTGTGCAGCTTCTTTTCTACTTATATAGCCGTTGTTTACTGCTTCATTTAAATCTTTCTCTATGTTTTTGCTCGTAGCTGCTATTCTCAATAAATCTTTTCTTGAGTTACCTTTTAGTAAGTTCCTTGATCCTAACCCTGTAGTTGCTCCTAGTGTTAAAAGTATTGTTTCTTTAACATCTGCAGAAGTTAATCCCTCTGTTAATATTTCTTGACCTAACGCATCATTAGCCATTGAGTTTATAAAGTCTCCAGAAACTAGAACAGGAAGCTCTTCTACAAAAAGTTCTTTTGCATTTTCCTTTCCTAAATCTTTTAGTTTTTGTTGAAATACTTGAGACTTTATTAGCTTAGGATTTTTAGCTAAATCCATTAAAGTTTTTGGTGCATTTTTTAAACCTGTTAATAGTTTGGTGTTACCTCCTGCGAATGCAGAAAATATACCATCTAATGACGCTCTACCGTTACCATACATTAAAGCCATGCTTCTAGCCTCTTCGTAAGGAACACCAGCTTCTAATAATTGATTTTCTATGTCGTTAACTTCATCTGCAACTTGAGTAGCGTATGAAGTTAAACCCATACCAACACCTCCACCAACTTTAGCATTGGATCCTGTCTTTGCAATTCCCTTGTTAATTTGTTTAGTTACTGCTTTTCCCCCACGTATCAATCCAAATAAATTTACTATAGTAGAAGTTGTTCCTGAAATACTACCCTCTAAATTCCAATTATCTTCAAACTGAGGAATTAAATCAGCTTTTTCAGTAATCTCCTTTATTTGACTGGCATCTAAGAGTCCAGCCATGCTTGCTCCACTTGCGGCATCCACTATGTTTCCACTTTCAGTTAAACCAACTGTTAATGGAGCGCCATTCCATTGAATAGTAACCTCTTTCATACCTTCTACTGCTCGCGTATCTACTACATCAAAAGGCTTATAATCTTCAGTTGTTCGTTGCCAAGTTTCATTAAATATCCCTAAAAATTGACCAAAACCACTATCTCCAACACCTACGCCATCGAGAATTTGCTCTCCAACTTCAGGGAAAAACCCACCGATATCCATTAAAAATTTATCTCCTGCATTAGCAGATTTTTTTAATACTTGAAAAACTGGTTCTGAAATACTTCCATCTCTTACTGCTTCAATATATTCTTCAGTTCTTGCTCTTTGTGCCTCTTGCTCTTCCATTAATTGTGGAAACTCTTTAAGAAGAGTATTTCTTTTAGCTACATTAACAATTAAAGCCTGCTCTAGTTGAGCTTGTTCATTTAGCAATTTTCTTCTAACTGCGGGATCTGTTTCAAATTGTAGGGTGTTTTTTACAATATTTAAATCACTTGTTATTTGATTACCCACAGTTGCAGTGTAGCCCATGAGTTGTTGATAATGTAGCTTTTCTACTAACTTATCTCGACCTTCATCGTATTCTAAAAAATCTAATGTTTCGTATTCAAAAAAACTATAGCTTTTACCATTTTTATCAAGCCAAACCTTAAAATCATCATTATTAATACTATACTTGTCAAGTATATTTTCATCAATTTTTCTTTGTTGATTTATTTCTTCAACTTCTTCTTTGCTATAGTGAAAAGGGTTAGGAATAAATCCTAAAAATTTTTCAGGCCCACCAGTACTCTGTGCTTCAGGCTCAACAGCAGTAACCCAAGAAGGAACTGCGCTTTTATTTTCAGCACTTACAAGTTCCCCTTCTTCATTAAAAGATATAGTACGTTCTTTTTTAGCGCCAAAATAATTATTTACAACTTCTCTAGCAGCAGGATCAATATAATTATTATCCACTTGTTCAACCCTCTCACCGTCTTGATTCAAAAGAAATCCAGTCATTTTATTAAATGAATCAGTTCGGTTTCTAAAATCTTGAGCCGCTAATCTTATTTTTTTGTCTTTATCACTTAGTTTTTGAGTTGATGCATTATAAAGAAGTTCCTGAGTTTTAAGAACGTCATTAGCTGTTCCGCTACCCATTGGAGATTCACGAAGCTCAAATTTTCTGTCCTCCATAAATTTTAAGCCTTGAAGTTCTTTGTAAAATAGTTGTTGATCTTCTTCGGACATTTGACTTAATGGAGTCCCGTCAATAACTATATTATTTATTATTTGGTTGTTTTGAGTTAGTAACTGAGGAGAAGATTCCAATAAGGTATCTTCTATTAGTTTTGGTTCTAATAAAGAGTCCGTAGTTTCCCCTGGCAAAGAACCAACGCCATACTGGTCTTTTTTTTTTATTTCACCATCTTCAATCAATTCCTGAACTGCTTTTGCAGATCCAAAAATTTCTGTAACTTGAGTAGCATCCAAAACACTTCCATCACCTGTAATATATACAGCAGATTCATCTAGATAAAATTCTTTTTCTTGTATATTATCTTGTTGACTTGTAGGAACAGCATCTCCTTCATATAGACTAACCTCTCCATCATCCACTAACTCCATAAGAGCCTGTTCTCCACCAAAAATTTCGGCAGCTTCTGCTTTATTAAAAATCGAACCATCTCCTGTTTGAAATAATTGTTCGTCTTCCATAGGGTAATTTTTAATTGTTCACACTCATCATTATTTTGGACATCGCTTCCTTGTCCTAGAACCGTTTAAAACTAAGAAACCTCCATCACATGTGTATTGTTGTTGACTAGCTTCTCGTGAAGGTAAAAACTCGCTAATTGCATTTGCAAGAATACTTTTAACAACACTTTCTAGTTTATCGCTATCAACTGCTACAGAGACACTACTAGTTCGTTTTCCATTAGGTCCTACCGCATAGAATTTAGCAGATGATTTATCATATTTAATTTTAACTCCTGATCCTTGACCTCCTCCTTGTTCTGCTGCTATAGCATCAAAAGTACCTTGAAGTTCACCTTGAAGAGCGTTTAATTGATTTGTATCACCTTTTACTCCTGCATCAGTCCAGTTCTCATCTATACGTTTGAAAGCTTGAGAGTCGTATAATCCCTCAATTGCTGATTTACTACCAATTTTAGTATTAACTGAAACAGCTGGTATAGCTGTTATATCTAGTGTGCCACTTGTAGTTACAGAAATACTTCTGTCTGCATCAGTATTAAATGTATTTTTGTTTCGATCATAACTTGAATTGTTTTGACTATACTGATCTCTGGCTTCACTAACAGATAATGTATCTCCTTTTTTCTTAAACAACTCATACATTTTGTTTTCGTATTCTTCACGACTCACAGGTACATATTGTTCTATATATTCTTCACTACCTTTTTTCAATACCTTCTGTTTTGCTTTCTGACCTTCGCTTAATTTTGTCCATTCAGGATTCTCAACCATAGTTGTTAACTCAAAACTTGAACTTCCAGCTCCATCACCTTTATCTACACTGTAAGTTTGAGCAACCAAAATTTCATTACCTCTGGCATCCTTAACTTTTTTAGGAGAAGTGTCTTCAAACTTATATCCACTTCTGATCATCAAGTTTTCAGTTGATTGCCTAACTTCTTCTGCAGTTCCTCCATAGCTCTTTTCAACTACTTCAAATAAATCAACACTGCTGATTGCTCCTTTTTCCAAAGCAATCTTGTTAGAGCGTAAAGGATCAAACTCAGTTCTTTTAGCACCTTTTGTAATTTTCCTTTGTAATCCAGCTACTAAACTTTGTCTTACATGACCTTGTGCTGCTGCAATTTGATTTTCATCTAATTCAGGCACAATAGCATTGTTAGAATTAGCTGCAGCTACTTTAGCATATTTCTTATAAGTAATCTGTTTTTCATTTAAGTTTTCATCCAATATAGTAACGGTAATTGTTTCATTTTTTTGCTCATCTGTTAAGTTGTCCCATTGAGTAAACGAAACTAATTGTCCACCAAAACCATTGTCTTTTCCAAAGTAACTTGCTACAGCATCAATATCTGTAGTTAAAGCAGCTGTTTTGTTTTCTATTAAAGTAGCAAGCTCTGGATTGTTTCTTGCGTCAGTAACAACATTTCCAACCATCATACCTTGATCAAACATTGTGTCATAAGTTAATGATGTTTGATTTGAAAATTCATCAACTTCATTTGATAAATATCTTCTGTCAGACCTAGTGTTTGCTTTGTGGCTTAATGCCAGTACACTCATATTTGGCTGTGTGCCTTGTAAAGGTATTTTATTTCCCTGAGCATCTCTTTTTTCTCTATAAGTGTTAGTTACTGGATCAACTTCCATTTGGAAAAAAGTAACATCACCCATACCTTTTTCTGTAAAGTTTGTTTCAATTCCTGAAAGAGTTCCTATCTGTGTTTGTATTTGTTGCTTGATAGCTTCTAACTCACCAGCAACAGGGGGTACAAATGTTTTTGTACCATCATCATTCTCTTTATAATAACCTTTAGCTCTTTGTTCTGTTAGAGTTAATTCTTTATCAAAATTATTAACCATGTCAGCATAAATCTCAAATGTCTGTTTACCATTTTCAAAAAATATAAGATTTTCTTCTGGAGATATTGATCCATTACGCACCAACCTTTCATTCATTAACATTTGATCTTTGTATTTTGCTAAGTCTGCTAGAACTCTTGTCTTTGCCGTTTCAGAATTAGGCATATTTTCGAAAGCATACTTTTCTGCTTCACGAATTTGTTTTGCTGTATTTTGTTTTAATTCAAGACGTTGTTTATCAATATTGTCTTTCCAGGCCTTAACATCTTTAATACCTTTATCTATTGCAGCAAACTTAGACTCTAAAGGATTTCCTCCTATAAATTTAGCATCTACTGCTTTACTAACCGATTGTAATGCATTTCCCATATCTTATTTTCCGTCAGGGTTTAAAAAACTACTAAAATCAATACCAAGCATCTTAAGAAAATTAAGGGGATTGTTTTGTGCAGCTTCTATATTTTCATCTGTTGCTAAATTATTATTTAAGCTAGACGTTTTATTTTTAATATTAGCTATTTGACCTGCTGTGTCTTTAAGACCTGATAATGCCCCGATTAATTCTTGTCCCAAACTAGTCCCTTTTTTATTGTTATTAATAAAAATCTGATTATTGTCTTGAAGACCATCAATCATTCCTTTTTGAGTGTCTGTTAATGAACCATAAAAAGTATCATATTGGCCTGGAGTCATTTTTGCAATCTCATCAAAATCTAAATCCGAAAACTCTCCGTCTGCTAACGGTCCGTCTACTCCTATTTTTCCAAACTTTGTAAAATCTTCAGAAGAAAACATTTTGCCAGTGTTTACAACGTCAAACTTTCCTCTGCCAATTTTTCTTAAGTCCGCATTAGAAAAATTACCTGCATCTATCATTTTTTGAGCAGCTGTTAAATCTGCTGCCTGACCACTATCTACTAATTTTTGAGCTGCTTTACCACCTGGCCCTCCAAACGCTTTAATACCCGCTGATAATGCTGACACCCCCGCATCTATAAATGCTCCTGTTGCAGCTCCTTCTAGTTGAGCTTGCTCATTTCTTTTAGCCTTAGCTTCTAGACCTGCTGCTGCAGCTCTATCATCAAACAATGATGCAATACGAGCCGCATCGGTTTCAGAAGCCTCTGCTCTTTTCATGTCAATTTGCATTTTTTGATCTGCAAATTTATCAGCTATAGCACCAGTGGTTGCATCTTGTACTTGTTTTACTTTACCTGCAGTTGCCGCAATACCTCTTTGGTCTCCTTCTTGTGCTGCTTCTAAAATTTGAGAACCCTGTGCGCTTGCCATTTCAAGTTGTTTGTCGTAAATGTCAGTTGTAGCTCTAATTGCATCATAAAAGTTTTGCTCTAATCTAGCAACTGATTCTTGCTCAAGCCTATCTTGTTCGATTTCTAATCTTCCTGCAGCTCTTGCAGCATCTTTTGCTGCGTCACCTGCTAAAAAACCTTTTGCAGCGTTACCTCCCACTGCTACTGTTGCTGCTGCTATTGTTGTAAATGCCGCCATATTATAATAATTTCATCATTTCTGCGTTATACTTATCGGCTTTAATATATCCATTATTTTCGTAAACTTCTATCAAAGAGTCAGATTTTAATAATGCATATCCATACTTGCAGCCGCTCAATTTTAATGTATGGCTCAAAACCTCTACTAACAGAGATAATGCTTTTTTTCTTTTTTTCCTGTCTTTGTACTCAAAATTAGATACAACCCAGTCACACCATCCCACTTTAGAGTTTGTAACATACATGTATCCTGCACAAACAGGTATATCTTTATCAAAAACTATAAATCCTCCTTTACCGTTATCTGGTAAAAAATCTTTCGGTGGAGGTGTCCATCTCCAGGCTTTCCACCAATTTATTAAAATATTATTATAGTCTTTACCGTTTAATTTTCTTATATTAAATTCCATTAACGCAAAGATACAAAAAACTAAGGATTACTTTTAAACACCTCGGCATCAACTGTAAATAGCTCTACAGGACTTTTATTGTCATTTGTAATGGTAAACTCTAGGAAGTAGCCTGTAGCACCATAAGACTCGGCTACAGAATCTTTTAAAACCAGTATATATGCTAATGGAGGAACTACTGATCCAGCAGGCAACAAGTCAACCGCATCTACTGTTATAACTCTTCTGTCAGAACTTATAGTCAATATAGTTCCTATTTCAACAGGAACTCCATAAGAAGTTCCACCAATTAAAACGCTATAATAACACTTATCTCCAATTTGTATCATTGAAGCTATTGGTGATGTAAATTCAAGAGTAATAATGCCAGGTGAAGCTCCAGAAGTGGAATCAAAAACACCAATACCCTGTGTTGATCTTAATGCTAAATTTCTAGTTCCACCTATTCTTTTGATGAAAGCAAAGAAACTACCTTCTTTTTTTACAAACTCACCTGCAGTCATAGATCCTGCCCCTAAATCTGTAATCATTGTAATATCCCACGCATCGTCACTTTCAAGCTCTATGGTTTTAAAAACTTTAACCGTAGTTGGTTCTTGATTAAAAACACTTGTCATTGTAGAAGGATAGTCTACACCATAATATCTGTTTCTAATTGTATTTGTATTATGTCTATACAAATTTCCACCCTTAAATGTATATAAGTATTGATTCATACCCATAATATATTCAGGCATGTAGCTATAAAAAGATGGCCATCCTTTTACTGTTTCGCTGTATGTTAAAGTGTAGTTTGTTGCTGGCATAGTTTAAATTTTAAGTTGGATCACAGGCTTGAATGTTACTTACAACTCCATCGGTTACTGTTATTACTTGTCCATTATCCATTAAATAATTTTGATCTAACGCTCTAAATTGGCCAAACGCATCGCTAAACACAGGGTTGTTTATTACAGGATATGCATTTACTGCATTTCTAAATCTAGCAAAATAGAATTTCACAGTTGTTGATCCACAAGCAATATTACCCACTCCATTTTCTTTACCGAAAAACGAAGGAAGTGGAGATGGACATATTACCTCTACATTCCATCCTGTCGGAGGAGGACCTGCACAAGGCGCTAACACCTGTAAAGTTACGTTCCCAGGTAATCTAGTGGGTTTTGGAATAACCATAACGCTATACTCATTGTCCCCACCACCAACATAATCTCCTGTGTTTATAGTAGCTGTTTGAGGTGAAGGATTTCCTACATTCCATGATCCATTAAATGAGTCATAAAATATATAATCATCAGTATCAGGTGTAGTAGGCAAGCATCCATTTGCTACATTACCCACAAAAGTAAATGAATTAAAAGCACCACTTGTAGATTGAATGTTTCCATCAGTTGGGCTTGATAATCTATTATAATACACTCCATTATATATAACTCTAATGCCATCTGGTATGGAGTTCGGATTAAAATGTATTAAAATCGCTCCTACATCTGCGGGATCTGTACCTGAAGAAAAGGCTAGTTCATATAAACCAGCTGCTCCTGCTGGAGGATTTAAAGTTCCTCCACAAGGTATAGCGCACTCTTCACATAATGTAGCAGGCCCAAGCAAACCGTTTACTTGTTGCCTGTAACTTCCGTTAGATTGATAATATCCGTCTGCTGATTTGGTATTCAATCCCGCGTCATCATAAACAGCGGTTGCTGTTAAAAAATCTGTTGAATCAATATATTTATTTACTAAGCTCATAATTTAATTTTTAAGACACACAAAAACATTGTTGAAATATAACATTAAACGGCTGCGGTGTAGTATATGATTTTATACATTTAACTACCACGCCAGTTGGAGAAATATCCACAGTTTGAACAGTATCGGTACAATCGGTATAAAAGAAAGTTTTAGTTTCTGTTGTGCTTGGATTTTCTACAAAATAAGCATCACAAGTACACTCTGCTAACGTTGAATTTACTGTATCTGTTGCTGCCACATTTGATGTTGCAATTATTACCCAAGAACAATTTGGAGAGCCATTTAAACTAACAATATCTCCTACCTGCAATACTCCGTCTTGCAGTATGTATTCCGTAGGAATAGTTCCTGTAAAAGCAAATTGACATCTCATAACCTGAAAAGTTCCTGTTGGAGGTGGAGTGTTACATCCACAACAAGCATCATCTATTGATGTTGCATCATAACACAATTCAATAGCAGTAGGCTCTCTTAAATCCCACACTAAATATAAGTATGAAGAGCCTGGGAAAACAAAGCTCGCTTCGTTAAGCGTGTTTGTAGTTGTGATTGGTGTAGCATTATTAAGTAAAGGAATTAGTGTAGCTAAATCAGCTTCATCATAATTAGTGTTAGTCGCTAAATATTTTAACCTATCTGTATTAGGATCAAATTCAAAAGTTTGTCCAGCTCCTTGTAGATTTTGTATAGTCACTGTTGCTCCGTCTGCTGGCAGTACACCAAAAGAACTCTCTCCTGTGGTTTCACTAAATAATGAAACTCCATCTTGTTCTAACACCACAGCCGTTGTACTGTAAGGACTTGTTGTAGCTCCTAAACTCCATCTATATCTAGCAGTAGTAGTAAGAGTTTCATCTCCTGAAAAATTTAATACTATTTTCTTAACCGTCAACTGTTCGGGCTCAATACAAGGAAAATCTATAGTATAACTAGCATCAGGATCACCTGGATCAACATCAGGTTCAATTAAATATAGAGCTTGAGTTGGATAAGCTTGATCTTTTCCACCAAAACCATCGCTCCATAAAATTGTTGTTGTACCTGGGGCAGCAGTAGCCTCATATGTATTGTTAGTATTATCTAAAGGATAAGTTATTGAGACTAAAAGCTCTACATTAGTGGTTACAATAATTTCAGGATCTCCAATTAAAGTTCCGTAGTCTACTAATATTTCATATGCTTCATTTCTTCCGTTTATGTCTAAAGTATAACCACAATTTTGCTCATTAGGTGCTTGAGGTTTTAAAGTATCATTAGAACTAATTACAAACTCATTCATATAAGGATCAAATCCTCCTAGTTTTTGAGTTTCAAAAGCATCAACAAATAAATCTCTAAACCAAGATCTCATGCCTACTTGTGATATAACTAAAAGTTGATCTGTTTTTGCGCTTCCACCTTTTAGCTGTATTACTGAACTTCTTTTAGCGTCAGTAAAAAACACATCATAACCATAAGAAGCAAAGCTTTCAGGGTTATTACTTATTCCATACTCCTCTATTCTAGCTAATTGTGTTCCTAAAACTTCAGGTACAGATGTAATTGCACCTCCAGCTGCAGCATCAGATAATAAGTTTTTACCCACTAATACATAAGATATCTTATCTTCCTGTAGTGTAAGTATATCTGTTTGCCTTGCATGCATTTTTCTAATAGGACCAAAGTCTGTTTCTAATGTTTTAAAATTAGACAATGCCAGGTTAAACTGATTTAGCTTATTTAGATTTGTTTCTTGATTAAATACACCACTATAAGTAATGTCTGCAAACCTATCAGCTTCTTGAAATTCTTCTTCAGACACTGAAGTTACTTTTTCACCAAACTGAACATACGGTTTTGTTAATCCCGATAACACATAATTTTCTTCCGCCCCATTACCAAATGTATAGCAGTTAAAAAATGTTAAATCGATTATTGCTGGTAAGGTAGCGGTTTGATCTTGGTCTGCATCTGCTGTGCCTGATAAATGAAATCCATTTACAATATCAAATGATTGTTCATTTTCATAATACAACTCATCATTAGCATCTAACGGTTCAGTTTCAAAAACTGTCAGGGTTGAAGCTCTTTCAATTTCTAACAATATATTATTATAAGATCCTCTTTTGTCTGGAGAACTACATTTAGGAACTCCTGAATCGAATCTTAAATACAACCTATTGTCTCCACCACTCGCAAGTTCGCTTCTTTGAAACCCGAAAATATATTTAAACCTTTCGTTTGTATTGGTTGGATAAGCTAACACGTTTTCATATTGCTCGATTAGTGGAACAGTGCTATCAGAACCTGTATAAATTCCGTTAGTAAAATCTATATTATCTCCAACAAACCAAGAAGATAAGCTGTCATAATCCCTAGAAGACACAAATCTTTTGTCGTAACTATATTTAAGACTACCACATCTACTTCCTCTTCTTCTTCTGCTAGCTCCAAATTTAACTCTAATTAATGATCCCGCAGGAATATCAATATCTACATATTGACCTGGATTAGCTTCATCTTCTATGCTAACATCAACTAAAGAAACAGGCCTACTATCTCCATCTCCATCGCTTCTTTCTACAAAAGCATTAGGCGGCTTATTTGCAGCAAAATTATTTGGTTTTAACTTCATGTAAGTTCCTGTGGGCTGACCACAAGTTCCTTCTACCACGGCATCATTTATATCTCTTCTACACAAGAAATCTTCTGCTTCACTTCCAAATCCTAAAACTTTTGTAGAAACACAGCTTAATGTAGGGCCATTTGTGTCTGATTTAATATATAGTGTGTCGTTATCTTTTACTTTATCCCGATTGTCTCCATCTAACAAATAATATGCATCACCTGTTTCCTCTTGTCTAAAAAATATATTACTATAAATTGTTCTATAAAGACCTTTTGATTCTTTAATTACAAACTTATATTTTTTTGCCCAGAAAGGAGGATAGTTGTTAAGCGTTACTCTTATGTTATTTTTATCAATAGATTTATCACATGAAACAAACACAGTGTTATCTGTATCAACTAAAGCGGTGCTTGATCTACCATATTCATCCATATATACTATAGCAACCTCATAATCTCTATTACTATGTAAAGATTGTTTAGAAGAATCTTGTGAGTAAAGACCTACTGCACTTATACAGGATAAATATTCATAAACAATTGAGCTTGGAATAATAGGAACTGGTGGAACAACTGTTTGATCATATTCTTGAAACTGTAAAGCAGGTATAACAAGAGTAATTTCTGTACTCCCTTGGTTTGCTATAATTTGAAAGCCTTGTGGATTAGAATCTATTCCAAAACCTACTTTTTCATATCCTGACTTAGCTACAGCACCACAAGTAAAAACATCTGTTAAAGATGTTCCTTGTTCACTAGCCCCTGTATCCAAAACTGGAAAACACTGATTATCTGCTAAAGGCACAAATTCAGAAATAGCTGTTATAAATTCAGGACTAGTTGCCAATTCATAAACACTATTAAAATCTTGCTGAAGAACAAATAAAAATGTATCATCAAATTCATTTAAAGGTTCTGTTCCGTCAACATAACTAGCAGTGTCACCTGAAAAGTCCGCGTGAACAAAATTAAAAGAGAAACCTATTTGAGCCCCTTCTTCTAATACAATATTGTCTCCACCAAAATCAATAGTAAACCTGGCATTTGAAATAGTAACTGATCCATCAATTGTATATGTTTGACTAGAAAGTGTTGCTGTTATTTCATCTGCAGATAAGCTTTCACTTATCAATTCTAAATCATAGTCTAAATAAATTGGTGCTCCATTTTCATCTACAATATCAAATCCATCAATGTAGTTTCCATACATCAATCTATTTCCCATAATAGTTTGTGCTTGCGCTTTTAAAGGCACATTATCATATAATCTTAATAGTTGTGCTTCAGGTAATGTTGTGAATATTTTTTTATTAGTAAAAGTAAGCGTTTGCTGTGTGTTATCAAGCCAACCTTCATTTACTTTGTTAAATCTTTCTATAACATTAATAGTTTGACTTGTGCTAAATTTAAAACACACATCCAAGTCTTTTACATTTCTACCTCCAGTTTCAAAAGTAATATCAACTGTATTAAATATGTTTTTCATTCCCTCCTGATTATAAGTACTATAATCAAAGTCAAAAGGACCTGGTGTAAAAGCATACTGACTAAAAGGCGATAAAGCAGAATACTCTCCATCTTCATATTGCCATCTATAAGCAAAACTTATAAGAATCTCTTCCATAAAGTTTTCCCCTCCACCTATTTGATACTGATCTATTTGAGGTGCATTTAATGGCGGTGCTAAAATTACATTTATATCTTGCTCTGTTAGCTGATCTACATCTGCATTATCAGGTGGCAAATAAGTTCTTGTTACATTAATTTTTCTTGGTGGATTTAAATTGTCTGTAAAAAACAATAAATCACCAATTTTATTTACACCTGTTACTAAAAACTTTTTGTCAAAATTTAATATACTAGTAGAAATTAAATGATATACAAGAACAAAAGTTCTCGTGTTGTAGGAGACAAGCATATCTACTTTCCCTGTTGCACTTGAATTATTGTTTGGATCATTAACAAACCAATACATTGTTTCGTTTTGACCATCTTCAAAAGCTCCAATACATCTCGCTTGAGCACTTAAAGAAACGCCTTTAAATTGCAAGGAAACTAACTCCTCATTACCTTTCGAGTTTTCTACAGCACCAATCTCAGTTCCTTCAGTAGATCCCAACCTTACATTAAGAGCATCTACATATTCACCCTGAGGAACAAGACGTTCATCAACGCCCTTGTTCATTCGTCCCTTTATGAAATTTTTGGAAATCTTAGGCATATTACTTTATCCATTTAGCACGCCCTCTTAGATTCATTAATAATCTTCCTGGGTGTATATTACTTAATCTTAATTTTGCGTTTCTTAGAAGCGCTGCTTTTTCTTTTCTAACCCTGTTTATGATATATTCTTGAACACCTACTTTGCTATTTAGAATAACATACTTCATATATGCATATATAAATTCTTCAAAAAGTTTATTTACACTTACATTTGAGTCATCTCCCTTTTCCATTCCATCAGAAACATATTCTAACACACAAAGTTCATTAGCCATGTCAGAACTAAAATTAATTACACCTGCTTGTTTATTTAATTTAAACGTAGGATTTTGATTTGCCGTTTCAGTATTTAAACCATATCTAGCTCCTATGGGGTATTCGAAATACCATAGTCCATTATAAAAATATCCTTCTTGCCCATGATATTGACTCATTTCATTAAGATAAATAGTTTTCTTTTGCTTTAATATTCTTTGCATATCAATTGTAGATGTAGATGGTTTTAATATTTGTCCATCGTGATCAAATAATATTCTACAATTATTATCTTGCAAATAAGCATCTGCCCAGTTTGTTTGAATGTTTTCACTTAAAGGCAATAACAATCCGTCTTTATATAATGATATTCTAACCCAATTTACATAGTCTGCAGGCAATACATATCTAAGGGTGTCACAAACTTGTAGCTCAAGAATTTTAATTTCTTTTAAAGAATCGTAATTTAATTCTTGAATAGCTCTTTTTGCGTGAAACCTGATATTGTATTTTTCTACATTATTTATTAGCTTATCATTACCAACATACATTAGAATAAAATTTGTTACAATTTCATCCAATGAAACATATTGATACGATCCCCAGTTTTCATTTTCTGGAGCGTTGCCGCTATTTTCGTAATACTGATAGTCTGTTAAAAATGCCATAATTATTGTCCTTCTTGTTTATTAGCTTCAGTTTCTTCTGCCTTCCCAAATGCTGCAACTGTATTGTCTCTTATAGATACACCAGCGTACTGAAGTATTTTGTTTATTAAGTTAGGCGCATCTGATTCTGGTAATTCAAAATCCTGATAATCTGCCGCACTTTCATCAAATGAAGGCTCTTGATTTATTCCAACTTGAACATATGTCCAGTTAGGTACTCTAGGATACCTTATATATTGAGTAATAACCATTCCTTGTGTTCCTATGCTATCAGGATACACAGTAACTGTATTGCCAAAAGTGTTTGATGATCCAGCTGTTCCGTCAGCACCTCCCAATACATATGCAGGATACATTGCTGTAGGATAAGTCAAAGGACTGCTGTTTAAATAAAATATTTTATTTTGAGAAACTCTTTCTATTTCTCTTATTGTTGATGGGTTAGTAGATACTATTGTATAATCAATCCCTAATAAATTAAAAAGGTCATTACTTAGATTGAGCTCTGTTTCTGAAACAACTGCTGTCACAAAAGCACTCAAACCCGTTTCGTCATTACTTACTAAATTTCCAACTTGTACATTATCAGTTATAAAAGTTGCAGTATTGTCTTCTAATAAATTAGTTCCAAAATTTGTTGTACTACCTGTAGTAATTACAGTATTGTAATAATTAATCTTATTAATTAAATAGTAATTTTCTGGTAAATCATACAAAGAAGAACCTCTATACAACAAAGCTCTTGTCGCTGAAAAACTATCTAAAACTTCCTCTAGACTTTTTACAATATCAGCATACCCTGTACCAGATTGTCTAACATTCTGCTTTACATTCCACGCATTGTATTGATAAAAATAATCTTCAAATATATCTAACTGAGCTTGTCTTGCGTATAAGTTAAAATCATTTGGAGTTATGTATCCAAAATTATTTTTATTGGCAATAGAAAGCACAGTATTTCTTACTTCATTTATCATGGTAAATTTAGTTTGTACAAAGATAAGAAAAAAAAAGAGGCCTCTTTTTTTGAGGCCTCCTGGACTAATCTAGTTTTGATTCCAATATTCGCAGAACCTCTAACCCTTCATCGCTTTGTAAAAACGATGCGAGAATAAATAAAGGATCTTCACCATACGGAACAGTTAATAGTTTGTTTTTATTTCCTTTTAAGTTATAGTAGACATCTTTTTTGTTTTTCAAAACAAGTAATCCTTCACTAAAGAATTTTGAACACTTGTTCTGTAATGATAGTAATGGATCATTTATGGATTCCATAAATTCATTTGGATATCTTTTAGCAAATAACCTTACATCTCTTTTTAATTCTGCAGAAGTCATTTTTTCAATATTCAATCCTATTACAACTCTTGCAATAGTTTCTAGCATTTCAACGTCTAGATCTTTTGCTAATACTTGAGCATCTAAAGCTAAATCTAATTGATCTACTTCAATTGAAGCATCTTGTTCTTTATCTACCTCCACAAACTCTTTTCCGTTTGCTGGGTGATAAGATAAAAACTCTTGTAATATTTGATTTTGTTTTGGAACTCTTAAGAATCCATCTTCAAAAACAATTGGTTCTAACAAAACATTTCCATCTTGCTCATCCTCAAAAATACTTTTTTGATTTTTAGCATAACGAAGAGATCTGTTAATTCCTGTTTTATCGTCAAAATATAATAATGATTTTCTCTTTGTATTTCGAGAAGGTATTGTGTAGCTCAATGGAGCTTTGTCTTTGGTAAGTCTGTAGGTTTTATCTACAAATACGTTTTTATTTTTTTTCATTTTATTTAATTTAAATTTTACTAAAAGTAATAATTACCCTCGTCAATTCAACGAGGGCAACTATCACATAATTATAATCTATATCTTAGTTAGTAAAGATAAAGAAGTTGTTTGCTCCTAGAGTACATAATGCTCTTTCAGATAAGAAGTTAACTTCCATCGCATCTAATGACGATGTAGCTGCTCCACCTGCAGAACCTGTAATCCAAGTTTTGTAGCGTCTGTCTTCAGTTTCTGAAGCTCTATATCTAACGTGTAAGAAAGGTCTCTTAGCGTTTTTACCTAATACTTGATCGTATACAGTTGTTGAACCTGCAGGTACTAATATACCATTAATTGCTCCACCAACGATATCTCCTCTCATAGTAGGATCGTTAAGATATTTCCAGTCAGTTTTATAGAAGTCATATCCTCTTCTGAATCCTGAGAAACCTAAATTTAACGCCATTTCCTCGTCATTGTCAAAAAGACCATATGATGTTCCAGCTGGATTACCATATGAGTTTTGAGCTGCTAACATATCATCAATGTCAAATCCAAATTCTCTGTTTACGAAAAGTACATTTTCTTCGATAGAACCTTGCTTGTCTAATCTCTGAATAATAGCATCAAAGTCAGCTAAAGTAGTAGGGTTACCACCACTCCAAACATTTCCTCTTTCTTCTACTACATAGAATAAACCTTCAGATCCTTTGTTACCAACACCACTAGCAATTCCTTCTGCTATTGCTGCTGCTCCTGATCCTGCTACTGCAGGTACTGCTTCAACCATTGCTGTTTCAAGATAGTCTTCAAATCTCAATCTTGTTTCGTGCTCTGATTTTAAGTACCATAAAAAGCCTGTAGCTCCGTTTTCAGTTGTAACTTCGATCCATCCAATCTGAGCCATATCAGAACCTGATACTGCGTAACGGTCTTTAATGATGATTGGTGAATTTTCAAAAATGAAGTCATCAGCTTCTAGCTGACCTGACATTCCGATAGCTCCTTTTTGGAACTCTGAACCATAAATAAATAATGAACATTGTACTGCCGCTGCCATTGACTGACCTGCTGCTTCGTAATATGCTACATCAACAGTTCCTAAAGCTGTATCAACTGCTGTAACGATTGCTTTGTTACTGTTTGTTGATCCAATAGAACTATCTGATAACATGATTGTTTGTCCTACTCTAATAGCGATTCCACCTGTACCAGGTACAAGTACGTCATTAATAGTTAAAGTAGCTACTGCTGATCCAGCTGCTGCTCCAGACACTACGTCCACATATTTAGTATGTAATCTTCCTTGCTCTGCCCATTTGATAAGGTCAGAGTTAGAAGGCATTTCAGCGCCTACCATTCTTAAGAATGATGCTACTGTACGATTACCATATCTTTCAAATTCTTTTTCATAAGTATCTGGTAAATACTGATTTAAGAAATCGAAATTGGTAATGTAGTTTGTTTGTAATAAAACCTGTTCCGAACTTGGTTGCAAGTCAAACCCAGGTACTGCATCTACTGCCATAATTTCTAAGTTTTAAATTTTTACTATTTCTTTTTACTTCTAATTCTCAATCCTCTCCCGCTTGTATCAGAAACTGGTCTAGCCTTAAAACCTGTGTCGCCTATTGATTGAGGCGTTTGCCTTACATTCATGTTGATGTTTTTACTTTTCTTCGAAACATCTCCTATTGCATCTGCCTTTCCTTGCTCATAAAAATACTGAGCAAATTTCTCAGGATTCATAGCTGCACTCATTGCCCTATGCCATCCCTTAGCGTCACCAATCAAACCGTCATCATTTAAATACTTTTTTACAAAATTATCTAAATTTACTTGTTTGGCTTTCATTTCTGCAGCATCTCCATATGCGTATGATATTTTTTTATCTCCTACATTGAACTCAAAACCTTTGAACTCGGAATCAAAAACTTTATCAGTTTGCTTCAAAAAGTATTCGCTCTTTTTACGAGCTGCTTCTTGGGCGCTTGCGGATTGTTTGAGAGCTTCCTTATATGCCTGTAATTCTTGAAGATCTTTTTCTGGAATCGAGCTCCCACTTGACTCAAGAGGAACTTTATAAGATTCACTAAATTCTTTAAGATATTTTCTAGCTTTAGAAATTTCTCTTTTCTTTGATATATTCTTTTTCTTTATATCTCTTTCATCATCTTCCTCTTCATCATATCCGAACTTATCGTCCATTAAGTATTGAATGTCTTCAGAATCAAGATCTTCTTCAGTCAAAGAATAATATTCTTTCAGGACTTGGTCATCTGAAAACTCTGTATAATCTGTATTAGCTTTTACAAAGTCTTGAAAACCTCTTCCTGTATTTTTTTTAAAATCCAAATATTTAGACACATCTTCAGGTAGAGGATCATTTTTCTCTTGTTGAGCAAACAAATCATCCACTGATGATATATCTTTATTATATCTATTTTTAATATATGAAAGAACGTCTTCGTCTTTTATAGTTGGACTATCAACTTCCGACTTATCATCGGAACTTTGTTCTACAGTTTGCTTTTCAGCAGGTTCCGTAGCAGTTGTTTCTGGTGCTTTAACAGCAGCAGAATTTTCTTCTTCGTGTTTTTTAAGTAGTTTTTCTTCTACTTCCTGTACAGATTTTTCCTCCACAGGAGTTACTTCTTTAATTTTTAATTCCATTTTATTTTATTTTATGCAAAGTTAATATATAATTTATAACAAAATTTAAGCTTATCTAGGCTCAAATTCTGCTAAGTCAAATCCGTCCAAACTATCTTCATTGGACTCAAACGTCACTGGAGGCAAGTTATTTTTACGTTGCTCAATAAGTTTTGATTGTTCCGTATTAGCCTGTGATATACGACTTGCCTTAGCTTCTTCTCTTTTTTCTTCTCGCTTCAATAAACCTTCCTGTTGAACTCCTTGAAGTTGCATTTGAAGATTAAACTCTAACTTCATAAGTTCAGATTTAATTGCTGCCTCACCTTTCATTTTTTCTATAGCATACTGAGCTTTTCCTTGTTCAATTTGCATTGCAGCTTGAGTTTCCATTTGAAGTTTTTGCATTGCAGTCTGAGCAGCCATTTGTTGAGATTGCATATTAATTTGTGATTGTTGTTGTGCAGCTGCTGCTTTAGCTTGTTGATCTTGATCAGACTTAGCTTTTCTTCTAACCTTCAACATTTGATTAGCTAGCTTTAAATTTCTAATCTCTCTTATATCAATAGCATCTTCTAAATTAATATCATTTTTAGATAGTGCCATTTGAATATTCTGTTCTAATAGTTTTTCTTGTTCTTCATCTGGAGTAACTTCGATAAATATTCCAAAGTCACTTAAATACAATTGAGATATTTCTTCTAAAATACCTACATTAAATTTTCCAACTTGATTTACAAATTCTTCTCTAAAGTCAGAGTACTCTATTAAGTCAGCAATCCTACTTGATAAAGCCGTACATAATCTTTCTGTCAAAGATATTCCTGCATCTAATATGTGTCTTGTCGCTGTATTACTACTCAAGGCTGCTAATTTTTGCAACCCAACCAAAGCATAAGTGTCAGGTCTTGTTCCATCTCTAGCTTCATTTAAGCCAGTTACGTCACGCAACATAGACATATAGTGATTATATGTTCCTACTAAACTTTGAATTTTACCTTGTCCTGAACTAGCATTTAATTGCTGAATAGGAACTCTTGACTGATTAAAATCTCCATCTTGAGTATAGCTTCTACCTATAACACTACCAGTTTGAAAAAACATTCTTAGTGCATCTTCTGGATTATAAGTTTGCCCAGTACCTAAATCTACTTCTGATAAGCCATCTGCATCAATAAAAATTCCATCAGGAACAACTCTATTAATTACTTGTTGTAATTTTAAATGAGTCATTTGAATTAAGTCAGCAAACGTAATCATTCTCCTTACTAAAGACTCTAAAACACCTTTATACATTCTAGGCGCAGAAGCAATAAATTCAGGATAAACTTCTTGAGATGCAGAAGCTGGTCGAGCCATGTTTTCTGCCATTTCCCATTTCAATAAAATGTTAGTACCCATAACCATCACACCTTCATACCATACATCAATAGTTTTGGAAACTTTTTTAAATTTTCCTTCCTCTTGCATTTCCTCAGAAGGATTAAATGTATCATCTTTTTCAATTACTTTTTCTGCTCCTACAGCGTTTACTTTTTTCTTGTAAGTAAATGTGTGTGTGGTTTTATAATTAAAGAACAAACAAGTAGCACTATCTTTGCTAAACATGCTGTTATTATAATATTGTGCAGTGTTATTGTAATCATACCAGCTTTGACTGTATTTAGATATTTCATCCATATCTGCATTTGTCAAAGAAGGATCTATTTTTTTAAGCTCTATTATTGGAAGGGTTTTGATTTCACCCCAATAAAAACAATCTTTAAATGTAGGATCTTCAGTATAGCTATAAACTACATTTGCAGGATCTACATATTCAATTGATATTCCAGAGCCTAATTTAAATGAATGTTTACAGACAGAAATACCTAACACCATTTGGTCGTAGTATAATTGTTTTTGTATTTCTTTATATCTGTTTTCTGCCAATACAGTATTAATAGCTTCTTCTTCGGCTATCTCTATTGCAGGCTTGTATTTAATTTGCATGTGTAAAGCAAGTTCCTCATCACTTTCAGGAACTTCTTCCTCACTCATTCTAAATGTATTTACTCCAAAATCACGCTGAACTTGTTTCATAATTGGCTTTGCCAACATATCTTTTTCCAGCTCTTCCTGATACTTACTTCTTTTATCTAAAGACATTCCGTCTTGAGCGTATGCTTTTACTTTGAATAACCTATCAGCCATTCCATTTACAACTATGTCTACAAATTTTGGAATTATTGGAACGGGAGTCCAATCTAAATTTAAATAGCTTAGATCTCCATCTATCGCTAGTTCATTTTTATATTTGTGCATTGACTGCTCTCCTCGAGCATAAAGCCTAAGTCTGTGAAAGTCTGCCCATTGATTATAAAACCGACTTTGACCTCCGTCCTTTCTAAACCATTCATATTGTATCGCTTGTCCTATTTGTAGCCCAAATTGTAAGCTATCTTTTACACTGTCTGACACAAATTGACTTGGGAAACCCTGGGGGTTAATTGATATCTTTACGTCCTTCATTTACTTTAAAATTTGGCTAAAACTTCCCGAGTTGTCATATCTTGCAAAGTTAAGTTTTATTTTTGATTTATTTTTAACGGGCTGATACAAGCTTCTTTGATTAGCCATTACTGCCAAACCAGAGCTAATAGATGCATCAAACTTCGTTCTATTGTTGATATTGAATCTTGCCCAGTCACTTAAGGTTCTAGTAAAATACATCGTACCCATAGTGTCTGAATCTCTAAATGTTCCTAAAAAATCTAACCCTACATGTTTTTCTATGTAAGATTCTATTGCGGCTGCGTGTGCTTGTTTTACATCTTCACTAGAGTTAGGTATTCCACCTAATTCTTTTTCAGACCTTGATAGTTTGTTATAAATTTTATCTGGTCTATTCATTGAGTATCCCCTGTATCCTCTATTTTTAAAATGATACAATAATCTAGGTTTGTTGTTTTCAATAAGTATTGGCATACCATAAAACACACAAGCCATTAATACATCTTCAAAAAATATTTCAGCTGTTTGTGGTCTAGCTATGTATTCTAAAAAAAACTCATTTGTAGGTCCTTCATCCATATGAAATTTAGTCATTCCATGTAAAGCTCCATTAGATCCACCACCACCAACTGTTCCTGATATATCATAACTATCACAGCCAAATGAACCCATATGATCATTACCTGGATAAGCCTTGCCTTGTTTGAATACTTTTTTATTTTGTAGATGTTTGTTTGGAGTCCAAGTAACATAAAATCTACCCCTGTCGTTAGGGCTAAATATTACTTGACTATCTTTAATTCCATCCTTCCAAGAAAAAGATCCTCTTGTTATAAACTTATCTTTAATGAGAGATTCATTATAATCTATCTGCTGATATATTTTTTGTAAGTTAAATAATGATTGTTTACTTTCATCCCTAAATGCATGATTTTCAGATCTTGGGAATTGACGATAAAATTCATTAAGTGCGTCAGGATCATTTTTTAAAGACTCCACTTCGTTTTCCCAATAATCTACAGCGCCTTGTGTAATGTAATCGCCATAAACATCTATTGTCTTTTCTTTAGGATTATGAAAAACTGGAGCTCCATATATGTCTATAAATCCTTCCATATTCCATTCCATAGGAATAAAAAGTGAATATAACCCACTTTTAGTTTGACCATTCGCATTTCTATTACTTATATCTGAATCGTAAAATAATTTTTTAAAACTATCACCTCCCTTTTCTAATGAGTTTGATGTACTACCCATCATACATTTACCAATTACTTTACTACCTAACCTTAAACAAGTTTTAGTTACTCTCCAGTTATTTAAAATGTTATTAGGTCTTTCCCATTTACCAGACTCATCATGTACTAATAATTTTAATTTTTCTCCATCATAGCTATTATCACCAGTATTTTTCCAATCAATAGTTGTATCTAATCCCTCCACTAAATCAACTTCCTCAGTATACATATTCTTTTTTGTAATCTTTGAAGCTGGAACTCTATAAGCTAATTCTGTTTTTGGCTTATCCATACCGTCTTGAACTGGCTTAAAAAAGAATGGGTAGTTATTTGAAATAGGAACTACTTTGTCAGTAAACATTTTTTTTGCATCAGATCCTGTTTTAGATAAAATTCCTATTCTAGCATCTTTTGATATTGTTCCTATATTAGCACACTCTTCACTTCCCATATAAGAAAAACCTGAACGTCTAATTTTTAAATAACATATTCCAAATGATCTACTGTCTGCTTTGCATGCTTCCCAGTATAAATAAAAAATCCTATTAGCTTCTCGATAGTTAGGAAACCCAACATCAATCTTTGTCCATTGAAGATACATATAATGCGATCCTGTAATGTAAGTTTTTACTCCATTTGAATAGAACCAAAAACCTTCTTCTCTTCTGTCAAATTCAGTTTCAATATAATCCACCCATTGATCTTTAAAAGAAGTAGGCGAGCTATGCCAATTAAATATACTTTTAATTCTGAACAACTCTTTTGGATATTCAAATCTTTCCCAATATTGATTAGCTTTTTTACTATCTCTTTTGTATATATTTTTTGGTGGTTTAGGCAGAGCAATTCTAAGTCCATTTATGTTTATTACATCTTCTATTTGACCTGATTTAGATATAACAACTATGTCATGTTTTTCGTCATAGCCATACTTCCACGACTTAGCTTTATTTTTTACTGCCAAGGTAGATTTGGGAATAACATCCTCTAGTAAATGATATAGTTTATTTTGATCTTCTTTCTGCAAAACCTCTTAATGTTTTATCTTTTTTTTTGTTTTCGGACTCGCCTAGTAATTCCTTTTCTGATTCAACTCTAGCTAATATTTCAAATGCATCAAATATGGCTAGTTTTTTTGTGGCTGCTGCATTTTTTAATCTGTCTGCTGCTAGCTCATCATTAGGATCAGGCTTTATAATATCTTCTTTTGCAACTTTAATTAGTTGAGTTACAGCTCTGTGTCCAGCTTTTATTATTTCTAATTTTAATTCTTTATTTGTCATATATTAAAGTAATATTATTAGTAAACATTCTATATAATTTTTCTCCATCCACAGTGTATTCATACTCGCTGTCAGGCTGAAAAGATATTAAATCACCCACACTTAATCCTTTATTTTTAAGCTCATTGTTTGAATATTTTATAATACCTGTTAAAGGTTCTTCTTCTTGATGAGTTTTAATATAATGATTTTTTTTAGGTATTGGCTTAATCATACAATACTTTGAATGACACTTCCAAACATCATCATGTTTGTACATATAAAACTGATCCACATCAATAAAAAAAAGGTCGTCTTTAAAAAAGCTTTTACCACTTTTTTCACGTCCTTTCATGTCATTATAGTATTTGAAAACATTGTGATGAACAAGCAAGGTGTCACCTATTTTAACATCACCTTTATAGTTTATTGGAACTTCTTGAACAATAGCATACCTGTTAGAAACGGTATGATCTTCTTTTGAACTGCTTACAATAAAATCAATATTGCCAATTCGTTTTGTGTTGTCATACCTTTTTCCATTGTAAGGTTTTACAATGAAGTAAAAAGGTGATTTCATTCAAAATTAATATTATATTCAATTGAAACAGGCATATTAGGATTGAACTCTTTCCATAAATAAACTTCCTGTGAAGAGTTTTCTACCCAAATTTTTATTGAGTTAGATTCTGAATCATGCTTAATTAAGTGTATATGATAGCTTCCTCCTAGTACTACTTGATTTACTATGTAGTGCATAGCACTAGACTTATAGTCTGCTCCTATTGAGATTTTTCTTATTTCCATTATATTATATTAAAATAGATTTTACTCTATTATACTTTTTCAAATAAAAGATTTGCTTCCACTTCTTCTCCAGTATTTGCAAATCCTGAACTTGCAACTGCTGTTATTTGAACAACCAATCCTTGTAAATTACCTGATGCAGGAAGACTTACTGTTTCATAGAATCCTGGTGACGCTCCTGAAGTACCGTCCCATTGAGTTGTTATTGTTCCAATACTAGTCCAGCTTGCAGGATCAGTCATTACAGATCCTAGTGGCGCAAAACTTATTGTGAAACTAACTGTAGAGCTTCCATTAGCAACTTGATAGTCTAAATTTGATCCCCACTGACATCCAACTCCTATAATTTTAAAAGGCCCTGGAACAATTAAGAATGGGAAGTGATCACTTGCTGTATTTTGCTCTACACCCCAATCTACACTACTTCCTCCTAAAATATCTGCACCTCCACCAGAAGCACCGAAGTTTACAAAAGTTCCGTTAAAAGAAACTAAAGGAGCTGAACCTGATGTTGATCCTCCACCTCTATTTACTCTAACCACACCATTATCTTGATACAACCCTCCTTCTGGAATTCCTATTGCATCTGCAGCCGCATCATTGCTGGCTGAGAATGTTGGTACTGTAGGCATTATTATTCTCGGTACTTGCGGTACACTTGGGTTTCCACCATTTATTCCACCTTCCGTAATTAATAATGCGTTTGAGTTTACGTTTGTGTTTAGTCCTGTAGACACAGTAAAGGTAACGTCCCCTAATCCTACATTTCTATTATTAGCAGGATATGCAGCAACATCGTTTCTGAATCCTAAATTCATTGTTTTGTCAGAACCTGTAAGCTGACCACCAATCATAAATGAGTTTCTGTCGTTAACTCCACTTGGCCCTGTATTGTTTTCTCCAAAGGCAAACATTGAGTCTTGACCTTTAAGTATGTGGCTAAATCCTAAAGCAAATCCATTGTTGTTTGTTTGTATCTCATTTTGACCACCGACAATAAATGAAGAATAACAGTTTTCCATATTATTTTGGAAACCTATTATATGACTTCGACTTGTGTCAGTTGAGTTAGTAAAATCAGCACTGTTATCTACTCCTAAAATTGCAGATCCAGTACCGTTTATAATTTCATTTCTAATTCCAATTACTGCACAACCTACAGAATTACTATCTATTGATTGATTAGATGCGTATGGCCCAACAATCATACTTCCTGCAGGAACATTAGAACCAATGTCTACCCTGTCTGCTACTACTAAACCTGTGCCTATTCTTACAGCACTGCCAACCATTCTTACTATTTCCTTACTTAAATTGGTTGGACCTGGTTTTTGGTTAGAATAGAATGAAGTTCTATTAGCACCTCCGATATATATTGCATTATCTTGTGCAAAGTTGTTAAGTGAGTTACCTAACACTATTGCTCCTACTCTACCTGATGCTGCGTTAGCAGGTTTATTATCATTACCTAAAACTAGAGCTTTTCTTCCAACTGAACCTGCAGTAATTAGCCATTCATTTCCTTCACCAACAGCACCTACACTACCAGTTATTGTATTAGAATTACCTAGTGCAAAGTTACCATCACCTGGTTGTGCTGCCGCAATATCATTAACTTTATTGTTGTTACCTATTGCTACATTTCCTTGTCCTCCATCTTCAACTATATCATTTTCTGATCCAATTGCTACAGAGTATTTACCATTTGCTGAAGAACCTTGTCCCATTGCAATAGATCCTTCTCCGTTTGCTAATGATTCAGGGCCTAATGCTACGGAGTTTCTTCCTACAGCAAAAGCTTTAAATCCTAGTGCTGCTGATCCTTCTCCTTGCGCTTCAGCTTCTTGTCCTAGTGCTATTGCGCTTACTCCTGAAGAAGCTGCTGCATTTCCTATAGCAACTGAAGCATCACCTGATGCTGCTGCGGCTTTACCAGCTGCTAATGAAGTCTCTCCACTTGCAACCGATGAATCTACTAAGGCCATTGATTTAAATCCTGTGGCGTTTGTGTCTTTACCTATAGATACTGAATTTTCTCCTTGCGCTATTGCACCGTCCCCGATAGCCACATCATAATTATCTAGTGATTGAGTTTTAGTACCTAAAGAAATACCTCCATCTTTTTCAGTTAGAGTTTGATCTCCTAGCGCAACAGATTTATTTCCTTTTGCTTCACAACTATCACCTCCTGCAGTGGAATAGTCTCCAATTGCTTGAGATCCCTCTCCCCATGATATACTAAAATTACCTGATGATTCAGATCCTTGTCCAAACGCTGTAGATTGATTCCCAGAAGCAATATTGGCTTTTCCTGCTGCAAACGAATTAATTCCACTTGCTTCACTGTCATTCCCCATTGCTGTAGAAGCTAATCCACTTGCTACTGTATCAATACCTGAGGCAAAAGCTTTTTCTCCTGATGCTGTAACATTAAAACCTATAGCTACAGCTCCTGTATTAGATGCTATTGGATTATTACCCATTGCTACCGAGTTGCCTCCAGAAGCTAAAGCCGTAAATCCAGCTGCAAAACTTGTAATTCCACTTGCAATAGATTTAGTTCCTTGCGCAAACGAATAAAGATCGCTTGCTGCATTTTCTTTTCCAAATACAGCTGTAAAATCTGCACTTGCTGCGTTAGTGTCTCCAACTGCTATAGAAGCTTCTGAACTAATATTATTATCAATACCTGATGCTAATGAATTTAATCCAGATACTATGTTTTGAGATCCTCCAACTAAATTATTTTCTCCACTTACATCGTTATTATCACCAAATACTGCACTATTATCTGAAGTAACAGTATGATCTACACCTCCCACAATATTAGCTGGGCCGTCAACCGTGTTAGCGTTACCTGTAACGAAAGAGTAAAGCGATAGTGGACCTACAACATGACTTGAGCCAAATGCTGCTGATTCATCTGCTTCGTTTGTAATAGTAGAACCAAATACAAATGTTATATTACCTTCGTTGTCATTGTCTTCTCCACCACTAATAGAATAATCCGAAGTAATTCGATTACTTTTTCCGAATGCATTTGAGTCTACTCCTGTAATCGTATGAGATGTTGGATCATTAAATAATAATGATGACTCACTTCCTGTTGCAGGACTTATAGCAATTGGCGCATCTCCTAGTTCATTAGGAGAAGTCCATATTGCAATGTTGCCTGTTGTACCTCCACCAGTTAATACTGATGAGTTGTCTATTTTATCCCAAAATATATTGTTGTTTAAGTCTTCT